>Ga0209192_10000534_pt1 | contig 36435 bp, 29 predicted proteins | sample ArcticOcean_MG_C_11_FD_187433 | JGI IMG/M metagenome (GOLD analysis project Ga0209192, IMG submission 187433) | Marine microbial communities from western Arctic Ocean - ArcticOcean_MG_CB2_154 (SPAdes) (version 2) | ecosystem: Environmental > Aquatic > Marine > Oceanic | place: Arctic Ocean... | reverse complement strand
TCAAATCCCTTAACAAAAGACGCCAAATTTTGCCCCAACTCTTCGCACGGATAGCCGCCTTCTTGAATGATCACTGTCGGCATCACAAGCCTCTTTGCGATCATATTGCCTATTTCATAAAAGCCTTTTGTCGTAATCGACAGACCTGCAATAGGATCTCCCTCAAAACCATCAAGTCCCAAAGCAATAACGAGAGCATCAGGTGCGAACGCTTCAACCTCCGTAATTGCTTTATCTAGTGATTCTAGATAAACCTCATCTCCCGTGCCGCGTGGCAGCGGGAAATTCTTGTTAAAACCAACGCCGTCTCCTCCCCCATCCTCGTCTGCATAACCCCAGAAAAATGGATAGAAGCGTTCGGGGTGTGCATGCAAAGAAACGGTCAGCACATCGGCTCGATCGTAAAAACACATTTGCGTACCGTTACCATGATGCAAATCAACATCGAGCACAGCGACACGAGCAAATTTTGTGCGCAGGTGCTCTCCCGCAATCGCAGTATTATTCAAATAACAGAATCCACCGGCTACTTCTGGCCCCGCATGATGACCGGGTGGACGGCATAAAGCATAGCAAGAAGCGTCGCCGGCAATTACCTGCTCGGCCGCATGAACGGCACTCCAAGCGCTCCAGACACAACTGTTCCATGTATCGCTAGTGATCGGACAGGACGCGTCGAGCATATGAAATCCAGCCTGCGCAACGACCGACTTAGGATAGCCGCCACTGCGAGTGTCGGGATGGATATTTGGCGTCACCTCGTCAGCAGCGTTTGGAATACGCTGCCAGCGCTCTGCTACGGTTTCAAGGAACGTGAGATAGCGCTCTGGGTGAATGCGCAACAAATGTTCACGCGTGTAAGCCGGCGGCGATTCTAAGGTTAACCCCGCAGCTCGCACGCCCTCGAGAAGCATGCCGATCCGTTCTGGTGACTCAGGGTTCGCTTGCGGTATACCGTTAACCAAATAGTTCTTTGGATAATGGTTTTCCTGAGCGCTGCTATAAATACATTTCATCGCGAAGCTCCATTGATATTGAGTGAGGACAGTAAAACATCAGCAAACTGCTCAAGGCTTGTCTCGAGTAACCGCAGTATGTCGCCGATTTGCTGCGAGGAAACGCTTAGGGGAGGACAAACCAGAAAGTGATCACCCTCTACTCCTCCACGCGTTCGTCGTGAATAGATGATGAGGCCATTTTCGTACGCGATATCAACAAGTATCAAGTGCGCATTAAACGCCTTGGGTAAAGGAGCCATGGTCTCGCGATCCGAGACTAACTCCAATGCTTGCAGTAATCCTTTCCCGCGAACATCACCGATGAAAGGATATTTAGTCATAAGCTTTTCGAGCCCAACCTTGAGCTCGCTACCGCGCTGTTCACAGTTCATTACAAGATCGAGTGAGTCGAGCTCATTCAGTACGGCTAACCCCGCGGCACAAGAAAGTGGATTTCCTGCGCTCGTAAAACCATGCATAAACCCGCCATTCGCAAGCACTGGATCAACCAAGCGATTACTCGCGAGCATCGCGCCGAGTGGCGAATACCCTGCCGCAAGACCCTTAGATAAGGCGATCATATCTGGTTCGAGTTGCCAATGTTCTGCTGCGAGAAATTTGCCGGTTCGACCGACGCCGGTCATTACTTCATCTAGTATTAATAGAATGCCAAATTCTCGGCAGATTTCTTGAACACGCTGATGAAAAGTAGAGGGTGCGACAAGCGCTCCTGTTGATGCACCCCCAACGGGTTCATAAATAAAAGCGAGCACAGACTCGGCGCCTTGCTTTAGAATCTCCTCGCGCAGATTTTCCGCATAACGTAGGCCGAGAGCATCATCGTTTTCCTCTGAGTAAATTTCTCGTTCAAGGTAACACCGCGGCGCCGGAATTTTTGGCATTGCTTGCATCATCGCATCAAAGGGCTCACTGAGCGGGGTATAGCCAGTGATGCTGAGCGCTCCAAAAGTACAGCCATGGTACGAGGGGAAACAAGAAATCACTTTGTGGCGGTCGGGCTGCCCTGTCGCTAAAGCCCACTGCCGCCCTAGTTTAAGACAGCTCTCTACGGCTTCGGAGCCGCCCGAAACAAAAAACACCTTATCTAAGCCTGCAGGGCTCCGAGCGACAAGTTCGTCGGCAAGTTTTTCTGCCGGCTCATTCTCAAAATGCAGACGATACGCGAAGGTCCCCTTATCCATCTGCGCAGCCATTGCGGCCAATACGCGCGGATTAGAGTGGCCAATGTTTGAAACCATCGCACCACTGCTGCCATCTATGTAGCGCTTACCATTGATGTCCCACAAATAAATGCCTTCGCTATGCGAAAAGAGCGGCCGCTGGAGTTCGGATTGATAGAATAGCGCCGAGTTTTTTAGTGTCGGTCTAGCTTCATGCGACATTAACATCCCCTTCTTGTTAGACTCGATCGAGCATGAGTGAGAGGCTAACTCAATAACAATTCTGATACAGCCCCTTTGTAGCGAATCGCCTGCTCTCTGAGAGGAGTTGTCGACAACGAATTGATGAGAGACAACCAAGAGCTGGGAAGCAAAATACTATGACAGCATTGCATGGCTTAGACCTACTCGCGATGGGAATCTATTTCATTGTCCTAATTGGAATAGGTCTCAGAGTCGCACGCTCAGAAAAAGAAGGCGGAGACAGCGAGTCGTTCCTGGCCGCCGATCGCAATATGAACGTACTACAAACGACTGCCTCCACCGCTGCAACCGACATAGGAGGAGGCTTTAGCATAGCGATGGGCGGGCTCGGCTTTACACTCGGGATAGCCGGCTCATGGTTTATCGCGATCTCTGGGTTGAGCATCATCATCGTTTCTTTTTTCATGGTGCCAAAAGTTAAACGTTGGGCGGACGCCGTAAAGGGGCTGACTACGGGGGATTTATTTGAAGCGCGCTTCGATCGCCGTACAGGAACCATCGCTGCAGTTGTTATCGGGCTTGCGTGGTTTACATTCGTTGGCGGGCAGATTATCGCCGGCGCCAAACTCGTGCAAGTCACCATGGGCGTTGACCTAACACTAGCTGTTATTGCATCTGGCGCAATCGTCCTAGCCTACACCGCGATGGGTGGACTTAAAGCAGTCATATTCACCGATGTGTTCCAGATGGTGGTCCTTATGGTGGGGATCGTATTCATCGCGGTGCCGATTGGTCTCATTGAAGTAGGAGGCTGGAAAGGTATTGTTGCGCACTTTGAGTCCAACCCCGAAACAGCTTCTATGGTCGAATGGGGTGCGGCAGGATGGGGAACGATCGCCGAGTGGTTCTTTGCGGTATTTCCTGTTTGGTTTATTTCGATAGCAGGGATGCAGCGCATCATCGCTGCACGGGACGAAAAAACTGCACGCCGAAGCTTCCTCCTCACAGGTGTGCCTATCGAGTGGCCACTTTTTGCTATCGGCAGCACGTTAATCGGTATGATTGCGCGGATGTTACTGCCAGAAATCACAGACCCAGAGATGGCTACTCCCATGATAATCTTAGAGCTACTGCCATCAGGAATTGCCGGTATTGTGATCGCAGCGTATGTGGCAGCGGTGATGTCCTCTGCTGACTCGATGCTAATGGGTCCGGTCGTTATTTTTGTCAATGATATCTATCGAAAGAGGCTCAAACCGGAGGCGAGTGATAGAGAACTCGTCCGTGTCGCACGCATCGCAGTAATCGTATTCGGCATACTTGCGATCGGGCTCGCGTATCGAGTTCCTAATGTTTTGGAGTTAATTCTCTACGCCTACACATTCGGTGCAGCAGGTCTATTCTTTCCAATGTTGGGGCTGTTGTTCTGGCAACGGACTACAGCGAAGGGGGCATACTGGAGTATGCTTTGCGGAGGGGGATCTGCAGTGATTTGGTCATTGGCCGGAGAGCCCTTTGGGCTGGCCTCCTCTTACATGGGCTGGATTATTGGCCTGCCAGTTATGGTCATCGTGTCATTGCTTACCGAACACAGTCCTGATGAGAACAGGATGCTGTTCTACTCAGAATAGAAAATATTAAAGGGTAAGCAACTTTTCGCGCGTGGCAAAAACAAGTGTCTGCTCCAACGCTGCACCGAACATCGTGATCATCTCATCTATTTGCTCTGTATTGATGATGAGCGGCGGACAAAAAGCAAGACTATTACCCGCCACCGCGCGGATCAAAAGTCCTTGCTCTTGGCAGAATTGCTTAGCCATCGCACCCACCCTTCCGTCATTAAAACTCGTGCGCATGCGTTTGTCTTTCATGAGTTCAACTGCTGCGATGAGGCCGGTGCCGCGCACTTCGCCGACCAAGGGGTGGTCGCTGAATTCTCTGAGTCTAGTCTGCATATAAGCGCCCACGACAGCAGCATTCTCGAACAATTTGTCTCTCTTATAGATCTCAAGCGTTTTCAGCGCCGCCGCACAGGCAACAGGATGACCCGTGTAGGTATAACCGTGCCCAAAGATCCCTATCTGTTCGCTCGGGTCGCGCATGGCCTCGTGCATAAACCCAGGAATTATGCTCGCACTAATTGGTATATACGCTGACGAAAGCTGCTTCGCGAGGCTCATCAGATCTGGCTTTATTTCCATGGTTGTACAACCAAAGTCATTGCCTGTTCGCCCGAAACCACAGATCACCTCGTCAGCCCAAAATAAGATATCGTACTTTTCCAACACTTTTTTAAGCGCAGGAAAATAACCTTTCGGAGGCACCATCACGCCAGCAGCGCCGCCGACAGGCTCGGCTATAAAAGCCGCTATGGTCTCTTGACCTTCAAGCAAAATCAGCGCTTCGACATCGTTAACTAGCCTCTTGACGAACTCTGATTCAGATTCGCCGTTTATCTGTCCATGATAGTAATGAGGCGTAGCAGCGCGAAGTACGCCGAGGGCCTTTGTAGGAAGGTCAAAATGCGCATGCATCGCGGGAAGGCCGGTCAACGATGCTGAAGCAACAGTAACGCCGTGATAAGACTTCTCGAGAGCAATAATTTTCTTCTTTTGAGGCTTCCCAATAACGTTAAAATAATAACGAAGCATTTTCACATGAGAATCGTTAGCTTCGCTGCCTGAATTAGCGAAAAAAATACGCGCATCGTCTACCGGAACCATCGATGCCAACTCATCGGCGAGGTCTATTGCGCGCTGATGAGTACGACCACCGAATAGGTGACTGTAGGGGAGAGTCTTGAGCTGTTGTGTTATCGCATCGATAAGTTCTTCGTTGCCATAGCCCAACGAGGCGCACCAAAGCCCAGAGAGTCCCTCGAGGTAACACTTCCCGTCTTCATCGTAAACATAAATGCCATCACCTCGACAGATTCTTAGCTGCTCGATCTGATTAAGATTAGTTGTTGGGTAAATAATTGTGCTCATGTTTCTCGTGATCACCTGGCTGCTTCTATACCTTAAGCCGAATTCAAAATTATGGGTTACTACGCCCCAGCGCTCGGTCTTGCCGCTATACGCTCATACCACTTGGCGATATGCGTGTGGTCTGGCGACATAGGCTGACCGACAGCCTTGCCAAAGGTGAGCATGCAATAAAGAAAGACGTCGGCGAGTGTTAACCGTTCTCCAACGATGAATTGGCGACCATCTGCCATCTGTTGGTCTAACCAGGCAAGCCTTTCTTGAGCCACATTCTTTAAGCCTGCCGCAGCTTCAGGAATCATAATCATTCGATTCTGGAAAATTGGCAGCCCCTCAGAGTAGCGAAAGCCATTTAGCATCGGTTCGCAAATAGATAGGTCGAGTCTTCGCGTCCACATTCGAGTTTGCGCGCGCTCTGCGGCGGTGTCGCCTAATAAGGTTTTTGTGCCAGTCTCATCAAGATATTCACAGATAGCTGTACCTTCGGCAATAATCTCTCCGTCATCGAGCTCGAGCGCAGGCAGTTGACCCGCTGGATTTCGAGCAAGGTAGGCGGATTCGCGATTCTCGCCTGCCATCAAATCAATCTCAATGAGTTCTAGCGACACGCCAAGCTCGGCAGCAAACATGCGGACAATATGTGGATTAGGTCCCATAGAGTTATAGAGTTTCATGCAGTTCTTGCTCCTTTTTTGTTGATCAAGTTAATGAATTTCTATACAGGCGGCTAACACTGCGACGCCCCTAAAAGCAACTATGTCTAAAGATTTAAACTCTATGTAGGAGTGCGCTTACCAATTCAATAAAATACCCCAAAGTGCGAAGAATGATTTCATAGCTTCCCAAAATCCCAGAAGGGCCTTAACTGATTATTGAATTGTTGACCAAAAATTCAACTACCTAGCGATTCTTACCGCTATCGGCTGTAGCCGCGGTATTATCAAACTCTTGAAATTCGCCTACGAAGCCATCCGTAATCGTAATCATATGCATAGGTTCCGCGCTTAAATTATCTGCGGTTATTAGGGAGTGAACTAACACACCATTAACTGATTCAACAAAACTAATCGGCCCAAACGCAAAATTTGCTACGTTTAAGGGTCGTTTTGCAAAACTCTCCTGAATAGCCACGCTAGGCCCTATAAGCGTTCCGGAATAAGGAACCTGCCGAGTTGCTTTAACTCAAAGTTTTCAGTATTACACTTTGATCGACCGTCTAAATCTCCAGTAGAAAATCACTGATACACTTTCATTATTGAATCTATGTGACTCTTATCTTAACCATTTATCATGGTTCATAAGAACTAAATTACGAAAATATTATGAACAAGCGAGCGATAAAAAGAAAATTTCATTTCTCTCGATAGCTTAAATACGAACTAGTTTGCGAATATCTTTTTACATTGAAGTTAACGAGTAATCAAAAGACAAGAGCTACAGAAGGATACATCATGGCTTCTATGAGCGGGCGTTTTAAACTTAGTTCAAAAGCTTTCGAACGCTTCTTTTCTAATTTCCTCGCCTATTCGCACGATATGATAAGCGCCAGCTGGTACGCTGGCTCCGCATTGGATCACATATATGAACTCGCACACAGTGTCTTAGGATTTACCAAACCCCTTACCACCAGATTACATAGAAAGAACCAACTATTAAAACAATCAAACAACTTGAAAGGTTAAAGCTTGCACTGGTTTCACTGTTGAACAAGCTCTGATCATAGAGCCGCGAATCTATCCTCTCCGAAGAACTGCCTCTCGAAACAAGCAAAGCACTGCCGACACACAACAAGAATACTATCGCGACACGATCCATAAATGGTATACCTGGAAATAGCCACTTTCCTAGCAGGGAAAAAATAGCTGACCCGATTGCAGCTGTGAGCGCACCATTGGCAGTGACTCGCGGAGACATTATTCCGAGCAAGAAGATCGCCACAATTCCTGGCGTAAAGAAGCCAGTAAATTCTTGGATATATTGAAAAGCCTGATCAAAGTTTCCAAGAAGCGGCTTCGCCACAGACATTGCGACGACCATCGCTATTACGGCGCTAATTCGACCGATTAGGATTGGGTCACTCGCCTCTAACTTTCCAATTCTCGGAAGTACATCGACTGTAAATATAGTAGCAATTGAATTCGACATCGAGGAGAGTGAGGACACTATCGCGGCCATTAGCGCAGCAAAAACAAGGCCTTTTATTCCCACAGGAAGGAATGACATCGCTGTTGGGTAGGCCTGGTCTGGACTTTCAAGATTTGAATTTACAATGAAGACAAGTATTCCTGGAAGCACGACAATTAGGGGCATAAGTATTTTGAGAAATGCAGCAAAAATTATCCCTTTTTGCGCCTCAGCAAGATTTTTTGCGGCAAGTGCGCGTTGTATAATGTATTGATTAAATCCCCAATACGACAAGTTCATTACCCACATACCGCCTAGTAAAACCGAGATCCCGGGGAGGCTGGCGTAGTTGGAGTCGCCCTTAGATAGAATCATATCAAACTTTGACGGCACCTCACTCGCCAAACTTAAAAACGCAGCCATTTCCTGACCTTCTCCACCAATCTCTTGCAAGAGAACATAAACAACGAGTAATCCGCCAAAAACCAACAGAACGACCTGAATGATGTCAGTGAACGCGACCACACGCAGACCACCATAAACAGAATATATCAAAGAAAAAGACCCTAGCGCGAACATTCCGGCCACTAAATTAATACCGGTGATCGTTTCTATAGCTAGAGCACCCAGCCATAATATAGAAGTCAAATTAACGAAAACATAGACCCCAATCCAGAAAATACTCATTGTCAATCGGACTCGATGATCATATCTCTGATCAAGGAACTGCGGCATAGTATATATTTTTCGCTCAAGAAAAATCGGCAGAAGATATTTCCCAACAAGGAGCAAAGTCACTGCCGCCATCCATTCATACGACGCAATTGCCATACCAATAGCATAACCCGATCCAGACATTCCTATTATTTGCTCGGCGCTTATATTCGCAGCAATGAGCGATGCCCCTATAGCCCACCACGGTAATGAACTACCCGCTAAGAAATAGTTGTTCTCGGCTGACGAGCTCGCGTTTTCCTTATTCGAGAGCTTGTACGCAATAAGTAAGAGTGCTATCGCGTAAAAAATAACGATTGAGTAATCGAGGTTAGTCATGTGCGTTCGCCGTTAGGATGAAAGTCAACCTGTTAATTACAAGCCATTTTTGTTGATATTGCGCTAGCTGCGCCTATGTTGACCGAAGAGAGAGTAACGTCCAGAGCGCCTGTGGTCACAAGCAGAGCTGGTGTGTCGACTCTATCAACCCTCAATCCATTCTCTACAAAGCACTGAATGGGTATCGCCAGCTCCCTCGCGTCCCCTAGAGGAAACGCCTCGAGAGCCTTGGTAATGGATACTGCCGCTGAACAAGGATAGACACAATCCATTCGCACAGTGACCTCTTCAGATGGATAGGAATTAACGGCTATCATAAAATTGAGCATACTCTCTTCTTCGAGCGTGCCTGAGAGATCTTTGGGGGCTCGTGCCTGCCAATACCATTGATTCAATTGACTTCCATCCCCTCTAAAAAGAAGCCTTAGGCTGTCTTCCTGGACAATAGTATCTGCTCGCCTTACTCTTAATTGCCCTCCATTGGAGCGTTGATCTCCATTCTCATAGCGCTGTTGCCAACCTAAAGGCTCTCCTAGAAAGTGCTCCCAATCTGGGTGAGTACGCGCGTTGAATATCCTGACTGACGCCAGAGTTTCGCTTCGCCCACTTGCTTTAGTTGGCTCTAGCTTGAGCTCAGGGAGCTTGGCTAAAGATGCACTGGCGAGGCTGAGTCCATACCCATAGGGAAAGAGATTATTCTCGACCGGCAGTTCGTTGTCTTGTGCATTAAGACTATCGTTGGGCCAGTCAAACGACAGCCGCCCGAGAAAGTCAAACTGGACTTCCCCTTTAGCGTCCCGTAATAAAAGATCAGCAACTCCGCCGCCTTCGGATCCTGGCAGCCACGCAACGACAAACGCGGTACTGTTTTCGAGCACGGGATTTATCCACATCGGCCGACCTGTCAAAAAAACCGTGGCTATCGGAATACCCTGTTCTCTCAGCGTCCGTAGTATTTTGTTAACGCGCTCTAAATCCGGTGCTTGCAGGTCTGAGACATCACCCAACCCCTCCGCATAGGGATCTTCGCCGAATACTACGATGGCCTTATCTGGTCGGCGCTCAAATTCACCCTGTTTAGACAGCTCAATCGTTCCGCCAGCGTTTTCTATCTGATTTTTGAGCTCACCATAAATTGAGGTCCCTGTTGGAAAGTCGGCGTTTGCGTTCCCAATGCCTTGCCAGCTCAGTGTCCAACCTCCTGAGGCTTTCCCTATGTCATCGGCGCTCCCAATGACTAAGATATGTTGCGTGGGATTGAGAGGAAGGAGATCCTGATCATTACGAAGTAAGACGAGAGACTGTCTGACAGCCTCTCTTGCAAGCTTTCTATTAGCAGCTCTCGTTGCCGTGATATCAGCTACCGTCGCTTGAGCACGGGTCGAAGGTTTTATCTGCTCAAACAACCCCAGTTTGAATTTCATTCTTAATATTCTAGTGACAGCATCGTCGATTCGAGACTCGGCGATAATCCCAGCTTCAACGTGAGAGATCGTATCCTGCAAAACCTCCCACCAAAGCTCGGGAGCCATTATCATATCTATGCCAGCATTAATGGCCTGCGGGCAACTCGAGTTTGTGCAGCCCTCCACCTGCCCGATCCCGTTCCAATCGCTCACGACTACCCCCTCGAAGCCTAGCTGCTCTTTGAGGACACGCGTCAGAAGTTCATAACTGCCGTGAATCTTGGTCCCATTCCAGCTGTTAAAGCTCGCCATCACGGAGTAAACGCCTTCATCGATCGCTCTAAGATATCCAGCACCATGATGCTGTAACAGAGACTCCAGAGACATTACCGCATTTCCCTGATCGTCCCCAAGTTGAGTGCCTCCATCGCCAATAAAGTGCTTTGCCGTTGCGGCCAAGCCACTGCCCTGTATCGCCTCTACTATCTCGGGTGTATAGGCTTCGATAAGAGCGCTTTGGTCACTGAAACTCTCGTAGGTTCTCCCCCATCGATCGTCTTTTGCGATGGCAATAGTCGGAGCAAAAATCCAATCTATTCCACTCGCTCTAACTTCGAGTGCGGTCGCTTTCGCTACATCACCTACTAGGCTTGGATTGTGCGTCGCCCCTAAGCCTATGTTGTGTGGAAACAGTGTTGCTCCATAAACATTGTTATGGCCGTGAACCGCGTCGGTGCCCCAAATAAGTGGAATGCCACTGCCATCGCTTTGACTATTTCTAGATGCCTCATAATAGGCGTCTGCCAAGTCCAGCCATTCACTCAATGGAGCATATTTATCCTTCTTTGGATAAGAACCGCCGCCATTCAACACGCTCCCAATTGCATACTGACTAACTTGCTCTGGAGTTATAAATTGAATTTCAGCCTGAATCATCTGGCCGACCTTCTGCTCGAGAGTCATTTTGCTTAGAAGCTCTTGCACTTGCTGCTCATTAGCTTCAGTGGCCGGGTAGGCAACGACCGATAAAATGACAGCGATTAATCGTTTCATAAATAGTCGCATACACGAAGGCAGGAAGAAGGATGCAGACTTCGCCCCGCACAAAAAGAAAAGGCTATAGCGGCGGCAGATGCCACCGCTATGAGTAGGGAACTAGAAGTTCGCGCGAACACCCAACTTAAAGACTGGGCCGTGATCCTGTGCTAGGAATAGCATCTCAGGATAACGGACAAACAATCGTGTTTGCTCATCCGTGATGTTTTGAGCATCGAGGAAGAAAGTCGTTCTGTCGCTATATCGGTACTGATACGAGAAGTCTATTTGCTTTCTCTCTTCGACAAACACCGGCTGCTCATAATTAGCGAAACCCGCAGCCGTCTCGGCGCGATAGTTCAGCGCTAACCGAAGCGTATGTCGTGGATTTTCGAAGAATATCGACGCGTTACCAGAATCACCGAATCCTGCCAACGTGAATTGTCGCCCGACTGTCGTTAAGTCTGGCTCAACGTTACCCCCACTGACTTTAGTGTAGTTCACAGTGAATCCGTAGGGAGTATTTTCGAAGAAATGCTGCCAGGCGCCTTCAAAGCCACTCACCCGGCCGCTCTCTAAGTTGATAGGCTGGGTGATGTCGAAGAGAGCAAGAGGGTCAGCGCTAGATCCTTCAATATTACCGTCACCACATACCCACCAGTGGCCCGAGGGGCAAGCCGGATTCCATCCTCCATCTAGGAAAGCTGCGCCATTGAGAACATCGACGCCAGACTCGAGAGCTGAGGCAACCTGAAACATGTGGTGCTGATCGATAGCCCAACCCTGCGCCCATTGGAACTGCTGAGACACGCAATCACCAGTACCTCCCTCTCCAGGGAAACCTGTTTGGGGCCGGCCCGCTTCTACCCATTTTTGCACACATGCTTGGGCTTGCAGTCCGATTTCACTGGACGCTGGACTTGTGAGCCCATTAAATGGCTGATCATTCACCGTTTGGTTGCCTACAAAGTCCTTAATTTCTTTACGAAAGTAATTTATGGCTACATAAGAACCCTCAGCGTAATAATTCTCGTATGCTAAGTCTAAATTAGTCGATCTAAGGGGGTTAAGATCTGGATTTCCACCAGTCGCTGTGAGGTTGAAGAAGTCTTGTGCGCCAATAGCCAGCTGCGATTCCAGATCTCCTAAATTTGGGCGAGCAATCGAGCGTCCCCACGAAGCGCGGAGAATCTGATTATCGGTTACCCCGAGGGATAGAGCTACGCTCGGCAGCACCTGACTATTAGATCCGAATCGGGACGCATCCGTCACGTCACCGCGAACTCCGTAAAGGCCATCGATATTCCAATCGATTCGGTTTACTAGAGGATAAAGGCTAGTTGATTCGGTGTTTACAGATTCATATCGTAGGCCAGCTTGCACATTGAGCGGCATGTAACCGAAAGCTTCAGTACTTAGATTGAACTGCAGATAAGCAGACTCAAGATCCTCAACAACTCGCTCATTCGAGTCAATACCTCCCGCTGTGCAGCAGCCAACTTGATCTGAATTATCTACAAGATTTGCACCCAGGCCTTGTATTGCTGCGAATGCGTTGGCTGGATTGATGTCGAAATAATAGTTTGAGTCTGCTGGTGAGCCGAACGAATTCATGAAGGCTACCACAGGAGTGTAGCTAAATAGCCCATCATCAAAGTCTGAAGCGCCCCATCGACCCTGCGCTGTTGGTGCAAAAGTACCCTGGCGTCTGATTCGGTTAAACCGGTTCTCTGAAATCGATATTCCTGCGTCAACAGAGGTCAGTAGAGCAAATTCCGGTCTCCACTCGGCCTTTAGCTGGTATTGTGTGATTTGGTTTAGCTGGCTGTCGTCCTGAAGGTTCAAGTTTGTAAGGTACATGTTTTCCGCAGCGGAGTCTTGATCGTACGTGAAAGTATAGATGCCGTCGCTCCCTCCATTCGTGGATCGCACAGTAGTAACCAAGTCACTGGTAGCGCCTATGCTATTATCAAAAATATTGCCGCCGAGGGCAGCTTTCGAGTCATGCGCATCTAACTCGACGGTCAGCGTATCCGTGACGTCCCATGCTAGATTGATTCCGAGGGAGTTATTACTGCTTTTCACGCTACCCCAAGTGGCCGTATGATCGTAGGAACGGTCTCCAACAACGACGTCTGTATAGACCCCTCGCTGGTTAATCGTCGCTTCTTGAGTAGCCCAGCCGCCCAACCAGGACCCAAAGAGCATTCCCTCACTTTGAAATTCAACACCTGAATGCGTGTAATCTAGCGTGGCTGTGAGATTGTCAGTCACTCGACCCTGCAAAGTTATTTGCAAATTCTTCCGCACCCTGTCGTTGTCTTTAATTAGATAAGCGGAGGGCTCCTGGTAGAAAGTAGATCCACCTTGTGAGCTACGCTGATCGGTAATGCCGGCTGCTAGAGGGTCGACACGCGAGTATCCTTCGCTGAGTGCCATTACTTCAGGCACTATCCAATTGGATTCTCTGGTGCCCTGCTCTTGATTTGTTCTCTCTTGGTAGGCTCCTGAAACGGAGAACCCCCAGCGGCCACGATTTGTTGCAAATAAAATAGCGCCCTCGAGTGGAAGCCCGCCAGCTTTGCTCGTTGTGTCTTCGACTCCAGCAATACTGAACGATCGTAAAGTTCCATCGATGTTGAGAGGTCGCGTCGTCACCATATTCACTGTAGAACCGATGCCTCCGGAGGGAAGGGATAAATTCCCAGCCTTAAAAACTTCCACAGAGGAGATGCCAGGGGATGCGATATCGCCGAAATTAAACGAGCGCCCTCCTCCATATTGACCGGGCGCAGTAGGCATCTGGCGACCATTCAAGGTCACCAGGTTAAATTCCGGACCAAATCCTCGTACCGCTATTGTTTGTCCTTCCACGTTACTTCGATCTATCGCGATGCCTGGAACACGCGCCAGAGACTCCGCTAAGTTACCGTCGGGGAATCGACCGAAGTCCTCGGCCGAAATAGCTTCCATCACCCCGGTGTTACTTCGCTTAATTTCGATCGCATCAAGTGAACTCTTGCGTATGAACGAGACCACGATCTCATTAATCACCTGCTCAGATTCCTGCGCTAGGAGAGGGATTGTTGGCAAAAAGCTCAGGACAAGCAGCACTGCTATTAAGTTTCGGGGCGATGGGAATGCTCTGTTAAATGTTCGATTGCGATTACTCACTGTTACTCTCCGATTTTTGTTCACGCATCTGGATCGCTGCGCTTTTTTTATTTTTACTACTCGTTAGTTTTAGCTTCTTAACGACTGCGTCAAGACGCTGGGTTGCGGCTGAAGCCACTGATTTAAGAATGATTTAAGCTAACATTACGACATTAATTAACCTTTTGTAACTGTTTATGTTACGATTTAGTGAAAATTTGGTTATTTATTAACATGCTCATAGAGAAAAGACTAGACCGATGACCCTGAACCCTCAGATTAGACTGGTGACCGAAACTATTAAGCAACGAAGTATCGAGCTAAGAAAAAGTTATTTAAATAACGTTAAGTCAATGATATCCGGAAAACCCGCCCGAGAGAACCTTGGTTGTGGCAACTTCGCTCACGCAATCGCAGCGAGCGACGACAAAGAAAAAATCCTCCAAAAGAACACAAAGTCGCCCAACATAGCTATCGTAACTGCTTACAACGACATGCTTTCGGCTCATCAACCTTACAGGACCTATCCCGAAAAAATTAAAACTGCAATTAACAATGCCGGAGGGACGGCCCAAGTCGCTGGGGGCGTACCAGCTATGTGTGACGGCATTACGCAAGGCCAACTCGGCATGGAACTGAGTCTGTTTAGCCGGGATACCATCGCTAAAGCCACTGCGATAGCACTCTCACACCAGATGTTTGATGGCGCGATCATGCTAGGGGTTTGCGACAAAATAGTTCCCGGCCTCCTCATTGGCGCATTGCAATTTGGGCATCTGCCAACAGTATTTATTCCCGCCGGCCCGATGCCTTCAGGTATCTCGAATAGTGAAAAAGTGTCCGCTAGAAAAAAATACGCAGCAGGACTTATAAGCAGCGACAAACTCTTAGATGCCGAATGTTCCTCATATCATTCTCCTGGAACTTGCACTTTCTATGGCACCGCCAATTCTAACCAAATACTGCTCGAGGCCATGGGCCTGCAATACGTTGGCAGCTCATTTGTACAACCCAATACCGAGCTCAGGGAGCAATTGACGCAGTATTCCAGCGAGCAGATTCTTGGATCAACTGCATTAGGCGACAAATATTTACCACTTTACGAAATCGTGACCGCCGAGGCCTTGGTTAACGCTATCGTCGCACTACTTGCCTCTGGCGGCTCTACTAATCACACGATTCACCTGGTCGCTGTTGCTCGCGCAGCTGGCTACCTAATAAACTGGGATGATTTCGATATTATATCGAAAGCGACACCATCACTTTGCAAAATCTATCCGAACGGCGAGGCTGATATCAATCAGTTTCATCTGGCAGGTGGGACTCACAAATTATTTTTAGAACTGCAGGAACTAGGCCTTCTACACCTTAATACGAAGACGTGCACAGGCAGAGCGCTTGGAGAATCTATTGCTCACCCAATATTGAGCGACGGAGAGCTGCAGTGGTCAACCGAGCCATCTGAAAATGCCGGTGAAGGTGTTCTCGCTCGCGCTGCTTCACCATTCCACGCTGAGGGCGGCATTCAGCTGTTAACCGGGAACATTGGGCGCAGCGTGATCAAAGTTTCCGCCGTTTCTAATGAAAACAAGTATGTTCGAGCCGAGGCAATAGTCTTGTCGGATCCTAGCGAACTCAAAGAGCTATATGATGCAGAACAGCTCAATAAAGATGCGGTGGTAGTCGTGCCAAATCAGGGCCCCAAGGCAAATGGCATGCCCGAGCTGCATCAACTAATGCCGATTTTACTAAATATTCAAAGTGCAGGGCACAAGGTGGCACTGATTACCGACGGACGAATGAGCGGCGCCTCTGGTAGTGTGCCAGCTGCCATCCACATGGTCCCCGAAGCTGCAGATGACGGCATAATAGGGTTGATACAAACCGGCGATATGATCACATTGAATGCACTCGATGGTAGCTTGAACATAGAAGTAGATAGCGCGGTCTTCAAGACGCGGGAATATGAACATTCGATAACCTGCAGGGAATCAGTCGGACGTCAATTGTTCCGAAACGACAGGAAAATTGTAAGTAATGCAGAAAAGGGTGCGAGCACCATATTCGACTGAAATAGCGCATAGGCAGGTTAGGGACTGAAACATGAATAAATGGTATCTCTCTTGCGATGTGGGAGGAACAAATGCACGCTTTGCCGTGATTAATCCCGAAACAATGGCACTTGAGCACATTGCTAATTTTAAAAGCACAGATTTTTATACGTTCGAGCACGTGGTACAGCATTTTCTCAAAGAAATCGAACACACCAATCTGTACGAGAGATTCCCAACCAAGTCTTCGCTGGGAATCGCAGGCGACGTAACTGGAGAAAATATTAGCTTTACAAACACCCAGTGGACAATTAATAAGCCTAGCGTTACTAACGTATTACAATCCAGACAAATATTATTTATAAATGATTTTACTGCCTGTGCTGCATCTCTCCATCTACTTTTAGAATCAGATGTAGAAAAAATTGGAGGGGGCGACGCTTTCCCACTAAAGCCAATCTCTGTTTTGGGCCCTGGCACCGGTTTTGGTATAGCTACGGTAGCCTATACTGATAAAAAAAAGTTCGTTGTTCTTCCTGGCGAAGGCGGCCATGCAGATTTCGCTCCCACTGATGAAACGCAATTTCTAATACGTAATTACTTGGCATCCAAGCACGATCGATTGTCAATCGAGCGGCTTCTATCTGGAAAGGGCTTACTTAATATTTATGAAGCCCTATCTAATATACGAACGACTCCCACCAAATTCCATTCAGCAATTGATATCGGCATCTCTGCCTTGCGAGGAGACGACCCGATATGCATTGAAACATTCGAAGTATTTTTCGCCATTCTTGGCTCAGTAGCAGGCAACCAAGCTCTAACAGTTGGATCTCAGGGAGGGGTTTATATAGCAGGAGGAATTGCTCCCAAATATCTCGACCTACTGAAAAGTAGCCCCTTTCGAGAGAAATTCATGGCGAAAGGAAGAATGGCTCACTATTTAGGAAGCATACCTACGTTCGTCATTACTCACAAAAACCCGGGATTGATCGGGGCGGCATCTCTATTAACAAACGATTAATTCTAAGAGCATAATCAAACTATGATCTCAACGCATCTAACTGTCTTTGGCGCCACTGGTAATTTGTCTACAAAAAAACTCTTCCCTGCGCTATTTGAATTAGAAAAACAAAGTTTGCTTTCACCAAAAATCAAGATTCTTGGTCTAGCATCGCAGGAACTAACCAACGAGGAGTTCGCTCTGCTCCTAAAAACTGAAATATGTGCCAAGCAGGAAAATTCGAAAATTATTGATAAGACGCTTGTGGTTTTTATGCAACGTATAAGTTACTTAAGTATAAATTTTGAAGAGCCAGCTAGCTTCCAAAGGCTCAAGGATCACCACCCTTCTAAGAATTGCTCACTATACTATCTCGCTACACCACCAAAATATTTTGCGATCATAAGTCACTCTCTAAATCGAATGGGGCTTATAACGCCAAATTCTAAGGTCGTTGTCGAGAAACCTATCGGAGAAAATTATGAATCTAGCGTTCTAGTGAACAACGCGCTTGCTGAGGTCTTTAGGGAAAAAAATATTTATCGAATAGACCATTATTTAGGAAAAGAGACTGTCCAAAATCTACTTGCGCTTAGGTTTGCGAATCACTTCATTTACTCACAATGGGACAGGAACTGCATAGATCATGTTCAAATAACAGTCGGTGAAACCGTTGGCCTAGGCGGAAGATGGTCTTACTATGACAAGATCGGTCAGCTTCGCGATATGGTTCAGAATCACTTAATGCAGCTACTTTGTCTAGTTGCAATGGAGCCTCCAGCCTCATTGCACTACAGCGACATACAAAGTGAAAAATTAAAAGTTATACGAGCACTTCGAAAGATAACGAATGTCGAGATAAATAATAACATCGTGATTGGACAATACGACAGAGGATGGATAAATGGCTCAGCGGTGAACGGTTACCTACAAGAGCCTGACTGTAGCCATGATACCAGCGACACTGAAACCTACATCGCGATTAAAGCCTATGTGGATAATTGGCGTTGGTCCGGCGTCCCCTTCTATTTGCGGACAGGGAAAAGGTTATCGGAGAAAGTGACTGAAATATCTATTCAATACAAAGAAATGCCGCACAAGATATTCAAAAGCAAGTCTAATTTGGTAAACACTCTAAAGATCCGACTACAGCCAAACGAAGGGATCGAAATGTCGGTTGCTTCGAAAAGAAAGGGGATAGCAGACAAAATAATTATTGAACCTCAAACACTTAACCTGAATTTTGACGATTTCTCTGATGGCACTCACATACCTGACGCTTATGAGAGGCTGTTATTTGATGCTATACACGGAGATTCAGCTCTTTTTGTTAGTCGAGAAGAAGTCGAAGCTAGCTGGCTTTGGTGCGACCAAATAATTAGATCTCTCAACGAAAACCACATCAAGCCAAAAATCTATCAGTCAGGCACTTGGGGACCGGCTACAGCGGAACTGCTCATAGCAAGAGATGGCAGGAGCTGGTTTGCGTAGTCATCATTTTGAAAAAAAAACAACATTAGTTTCTGCACTGAAAAAAAGAATACTCGAGAATCTAGAAAGCGGAATTAAGGCAAGAGGCAGCTCCGTACTCGTTGTGTCTGGAGGCTCGACTCCACGAGCACTTTTTGCAGCGTTGAGTCAGTCCGTGCTTGACTGGCACCTCGTCACTATCGTGCTGACGGATGAAAGATGGGTTTCAGCAGATGATAAAAACAGTAACGAGTCATTCGTTCGGGCCACTCTACTGGTGGATCGTGCAGCTTCCGCTAAGTTCGTATCGCTGCTTGATTACTACCCTGATTTCACAATGGCTGAAATAGAGGTTGGCAAAACCTTGGGTAACCTGCCAATTTACGATGCGGTGATACTAGGTATGGGTTTGGATGGTCATACGGCCTCTGTTTTCCCTTGCGCAAATACAAATCAACTAAACGCTTCTCTAACCACTAAGAAATCAGCTCTATTTATCGATCCAACCACTGCTAAATTCCGGCGGCTTACCCAGTCTGTATCACGATTGCGTAACACTCGATTTGGAGCAATACACATCGAGGGCATCGAGAAAAAAATCATATTGGATGCAGCGAAAGAATCACCAGATAATCCTCGCTATCCCGTTTCTTACTTTACTGGGGAAAATTCATCTTTCGAGATTTATTTCAGCGAATAGCCAGAAGCTCATTCCTTCAAGTAGGCTTATGCTCTTGCATCATGGCCGGTCTAATACCACATCAGCGTGCTCTTCGATTTATACTCTAGTTTTGTTTAAAGTATTTCTTAGTATTCTCAGCCTATTTTGCGTATCGCTGCCAGCCTTTATAATAAATCCGGTAGCCAATACATCCAGTAGAGCCAGATGCACAAGGCGTGAAGTCATCGGCAAATAGGCCTCAGTGTCCTCGATGGCTTTGGTATCTAAGACAACGTCACAGACTTCTGCGAGGGGGGACCCTCTCTTAGTAAATCCAACTATTTTGGCATTCGATTTCTTCGCAATTTCGCTGTTATTCAAGAGTAATTTTGTTCGGCCTGTGTTTGATATATACACAAAAACAGTGTCTTTATCAGACCCTGCCGCTTGCATATCAGCAACCAATGGATCTAGTGTTGCCGCCACAGGCACTCCGAATCGAAAAAATCTATGCTCCGCATCGGTTGCAACAGCGGCTGACGTCCCAAAACCTATAAAGAATATTTGCTTAGCATTCTGGAATATTTCTACTGCTTTTGCGATCTCGATTATTGGCAAACTATCTCTTGCAATGATCATCTGTTCAATAGCGCTACCAAAAATTTTTAGAGGATATGTTTCATCACTATCACCTAGGGTAACGGCACTAGACACATACTGAATGCCGCTTCCCAGATTTTTTGCAATTTGGATTTTTAGATCAGGATAACCATTTAACATAAGTCTTCTGCAGAACCGATTGACCGTAGTTCCGCTGACGCCAGCCTGAGCAGCTGTTTGTGAGATCGAAAGATTGACGATTTCATCCGGATAATCCAATACTAATCTCGCTACTTTCCCCTCTGATTGATTGAGCGTAGGCAGCATGTTAAGAATCTTGAATCTTAATTTCTCCTCTTCGCTATGAGACATGATTTAGAGCTGCTGCGGCTAGTTCGCCGATTTTATCAAAACATTTATCCTCCAAAAGATTAGTGGGTATAAACCAACTTCCCCCAACACAATTGACGTTTACTAATTTTAAATACTCGTTTGCCAAAGCTGTTGTTAATCCGCCGGTTGGGAAAAATTCTATATCAGGCAATGGAGCTGACAAAGCTCTTAGCATTGCAATACCGCCTAACTGTTCCGCGGGGAAAAATTTCTGCAACTTATATCCAGATTCATATAAATCGAGCATTTCGCTCGAAGTCGCTGCCCCGGGTACGAATGGCATTTCGATTCTTTTTGCCTCTGCTATGAGCCTTTGCGTAGAACCAGGGCTTACAGCAAAGCGAACTCCAAGATTCCCGACTTCTGATAACTGCTCTACCGTTCTCACACTGCCGGCTCCCACTATAATCTCTGGAACGTTTTTAACAATTTCTTCTATAGCACTTAGTGCGCATGAAGTTCGCAACGTAACCTCGATAGCTGCAAAACCTGCCTCGTAAAGAACATTAGCAAGCTTTACGGCGTGATTTATATCTTCAATAACTACAACTGGAACTATACTTAGCCCCTCGAGTGTCTTCGACGCGTCCATCGGTGTCTCCTATTTTTCATTTTCTACTCCTACTTATAATATAATATAGTAGTAAGCTATGTTCTCAATTTTCTTTTAATTCTTTCCTCAATTATACGCTATGGCTCCTGAATTTTTATCGTTATAGGGGCAAAAAATATCTATCTAATCATTATCTAACATTGGTGCAAATAAAGTTGAAGTCTTGTATCATTTTTTTGAATTTTCCCCCAGGCGAAGATAGGTAGCATGCCCAATTCAGCTAAACCCATCACAAACCTCCTCCTCAAAAACGCCCATACCCACATGCCCATGGGCGTAGCCGACAGCTATCGCTATTGGGGTGAGGACAACACCGTATTCGTGAAAAGCAGTGAGGGCTGCACGATCACCGATGCCGACGATCAGACGTTTGTGGATTTCCGTCTTGCTTACGGCCCGATTATCCTCGGCTATCGCGATACACGCGTCGACCAAGAGGTGATTAAGGCAATTACCGAACGCGGCACGATGTCGGGTTTCTCGACGGATCTCGATTCTGAAGTCATCGAGCTGGTAAAAAAGATGTGTCCCAACATCGAGAAGATGCGCTTCGCTAATTCAGGCACCGAAGCGGTCATAGGCGCAGTACGGACCGCACGGGGTTTTACCGGCCGCAACAAAATCGTCGTAGTCGAAGGCGGTTTCCACGGCCTCTACGACGAGATGATGTGGAAATCGGACGTGGATAATTGGGACGCCGCGTCGGGCGAGGCACCAGAGGTGGCAGCCTTCGGCCGTGGCATTCCCGAGGCGAGTCGTGAACATCTTGAGACGGTGCCATTAAATAGCTTCGCGGCTATCGATGAGGTGTTTGCGCGAGTGGGCGACGACATCGCCGCCATTGTTATCGAACCTATTATGGGTAACTGCGGCAGCATCGCTTCGAGCCGAGAATACCTGCAAAAGCTGCGCGATCTCTGCTACGCAACTGGAACGCTGCTGATCATCGACGAGGTGAAGACGGGCTTTCGCGTAGCTAAAGGAGGCGTTCAAGAGCTTTATGGCATTCACGCCGATCTAACGACCTATGCAAAGGCGATGGGCAACGGATATCCGGTCGCAGCCTTTGGCGGCCGCGCTGACGTTATGGATGTAATTAGCTTATCGGGCGGCGGCGTAACGCACGGCGGAACCTACACCGCTAATATGATCGCCCTGAGCGCAGCGAAAGCGACGCTAACAATTTTGAATGATTCAGATGCTTACTCTTCGATTGACAAGGCGGGCGCCGACATTCAAAGAGTCCTGGCTACTGTATTCACCAAACACGGCATCGAGCATCGGTTTGCGGGTCCCGACTCCATGTTCGGCATACACTTTGGCGACCTCGTGCCCACTAACTACCGCGACTGGAAACAAACCGACAGCGATCTTTACACCGAATTCGCCATGAATCTGATCAAACATGGGGTGATGTTAGAACCTGATTCTCGCGAGCCTTGGTTCATTTGCGAAGCCCATAAAGACATCGATCTAGGCTGGCTCGAAGAAACCGCCGACCGTGCTATGGCTGAGGCAATCGCGGCGCGAGCCGGATAAAGCGCGCTCTAGACCCAAGTAACCCAAGCCCAAGCGCCATAAAGATATGTAAGAAGTCGCCGGGCTTTAGCAGCGAAGCTAAAGAGACGTTAAGTGCAAAAAGGATAACCGCTGCAAGCAGCGACACTGCGCCAACTGTTGCCAATGCGTCTCGAGAAATAATCGATCGCAAAACGAGAGCGGCTACCGAGATAAGCGCGACCGCATTCCCCCAAATACCAAACTCTAGCGCGCTTGCCACTAGGCCAAGTGCGCCTGCAATAACGGCGAAGATACTCGAGAAACGCCATTGATTGGTAAGCACAGAATCCGAGAAAAGAAACGTTACCGCGAGTAGTGGATACGCCGCAGTTGCACCCAGGCCTGAGAAAAAGGAGTGCATCGTAGGCAGAGGCAGCACGCCTGTAAAGCGCAGAACACCAAGGCATGCTGCGGCTGCAAATAAACCAGCTGCAATGCGAAACGACGGTGGGTATTTAGCTCCGATGGCGATAAGAAACGTAACCACCAGAAGCAAGCTATCGGTCATAGCAAGACTGTTCATCGCTCGAACTCTTTCTTATTACTTTGCGTCCAAAAATAGCCAAGTAATGCAAACGCGCACACAGCAGTGCCCGCGCATAATATCTGTATGAGCCCCGGCAACTGCTGTTTGGTGCCGAGATAAAGCACAAGCACAATGGCTGAGATGACGGTCATCATAAGCCCCGATAACTTAATCGATAAAGGTGTTTTCTCAACGAAAATCTCATCTGTTATTGGTATCTCAGCGAGTGGCTTCGGTGCTGATTTGCCATCGGGCGACCACGCTGGCGGGGCGAAAAAACACATCAATTTGTCGCGCCAGTTGTCCTGCTGTCCTGCCTTCTTAACCATACTTGCCCAGTAGTGGAGATTGCTCCATACCGGGTTCCAGCTATTCAGTTTTTTCTTCAGACCATAGACGATAGGCTCTTCTTCTCGCTCATCGGCATAAGTGCCGAACATCCTATCCCACGCGCAGAACATGCCGCCGTAATTCTTGTCGATGCAGTAGTCGTTTTTCCCGTGATGAACCCGATGGTTTGAGGGCGTCACTAGCACATATTCTATCCAACCCAGACGTCCAACTAAGCGCGTGTGAACCCACACTTGATAGAGCAAGTCGATTAGGCCAACCACGACGAATACCTGCACAGGAATGCCTAAGACGGCGAGTGGCATGTAAAAAATCCACTTGAAATAGAAACCCGTAGAGGCCTGTCTGAGTGCGGTAGAGAGATTAAATTCGTCGCTGCTGTGATGCGTGATGTGCGACGCCCAGAACATATTAACCTCATGCCCCGTACGATGGACCCAGTAATAAAGGAAGTCGTAGAATAGCAAGGCGAATATCCACGTGAGCGGATTCGTCATATCCCACTCGAATGTGCCGTATTTCATTTCGATAACGGCATACATGAATGCGCTGATCACCGCGCCTGTCGCGTTGACGAACTGACTCATGATGCCAATGTTGATCGAAGTGATACTGTCTTGAAAATTGTAAACTGAGCGCCCCATCGCCTTGCTGATCCCCAATTCGACGACCACGAGTGTGATCAAAATGGGGATAACTAGGATATTGGGTGATAAAACGAATTCTGGCATATTGAGCTCTCTCGCTAAAGTTAGGGCATTTTGACACCCCACTCCATTAAAAATAGCAACTCTGCAGGAAATACCTACCGATGTTTTTGCAGCTTAGGTTTCTTTGGGCCTAAGCTAATTTAATTGTCGCTGAGTCCCACGGGAGAATTAAGCAGATTTAACTGTTCAGCAGTGATGCCTGTTCCATACATCGCTTCGGCGGTGGCGCAGCGCTTGCGGCGAACCCGACTCGTGGTTGAGGTAGCCTCTTGACAGATGATCATCTGCGACAAATTACGCCCCTCATTATAGGCCGCGAGTTCTTCGGCGCTCATTCGCTCGAAATTGGGCATGCCGTCATCGATCGCGCAGGAAGCAAGAACTGCACTTATGAAAAGTAAGACTGGCGCTTTCATTGGATTCTCTCAGTTTTGTTTTTATTGGCGTCCTTACCAAGAATACTCCTAAATCCCACGATAAACCTATTGTTTTTTAAGCGTTCGATCGGCTCTGTCTTCCGCCGTGATTGCCCCTCTGCTCTTTCTCAACCGCGCATACTTAGCCCGCTTTCAGGCCTTCCTTAGACCTTTGTCATCTACTACTATAGTTCACGTTTTCGCTTCCTGAAGAGACACCTATGACCCTTTCGTCCAATCCGACTCTTACCTGTCATGCCGCCATTGCTTGGGCCGCAGGCGAACCTCTTACGATTGAAAAAATCGAAGTAGCGCCGCCTAAAGCGGGCGAAGTCCGCATCAAAGTCATCGCAAGCGGCGTCTGTCACACCGACGCGTTTACGCTCAGCGGCGAAGACCCCGAGGGCGTGTTTCCCGCTATTCTGGGTCACGAGGGCGGCGGCATTGTGGAGTCGATTGGCGAGGGGGTTACCTCGGTCGCGGTCGGTGATCATATCATTCCGCTTTACACCCCCGAATGCGGCGAATGCAAATTCTGTCTATCGGGAAAAACCAATCTCTGTCAGAAGATTCGCACCACGCAAGGCAAGGGCCTGATGCCGGACGGCACAAGCCGATTTAGCTGTAACGGCGAGCCTATCTTCCATTATATGGGCTGTTCTACCTTCTCGGAGTACACCGTGCTGCCCGAGATATCGCTCGCCAAGGTCAATCCCGAGGCGCCACTCGAAGAGGTTTGCCTGCTCGGCTGCGGCGTCACAACGGGCATGGGCGCGGTGATAAACACGGCCAAGGTAGAAGCCGGGGCCACGGTCGCCATTTTCGGTCTTGGCGGCATCGGGCTGTCGGCGGTTATCGGCGCAGCGATGGCCTCCGCATCGCGCATAATCGCGATCGACGTCAACGAGAGCAAATTCGAATTAGCGCGAAAGCTTGGCGCGACGGATTGCATCAATCCGAAAGCGTTCGACAAACCTATTCAGGAGGTTATTGTCGAGCTCACCGATGGCGGCGTCGACTATTCCTTCGAATGTATAGGCAACGTCGACGTGATGCGCTCGGCGCTCGAGTGCTGCCACAAAGGCTGGGGCGAATCGGTAATCATTGGCGTCGCGGGAGCAGGGCAGGAAATATCAACCCGTCCCTTTCAGCTGGTAACCGGCAGAGTCTGGCGCGGCACCGCGTTCGGCGGCGTGAAGGGGCGTTCGGAATTGCCCGGCATTGTCGAAGACTATCTCGCGGGCAAGTTCGCGCTCAGCGACTTTATTACTCATACGATGCCGCTTGGCGATATTAATACTGCGTTCGATCTAATGCATGAGGGCGAGAGTATTCGCAGCGTCATTCATTTTTGATAAGTCGATCGGGCGCCAGGCAGCTATCATACTGCCGTGGCGCCGTTTCGATAATGCCTAGTTCACCGAATACTTCGTAAACGCACCACCCGCTTGTGAGAGCGAGTTTGGCCCTTCGGCTGCAAATACGTTACCGTCGGCGTCAACAGCAACGCCCTCGCCTGCAGTGCCTTGATACAGGCGATCTTCTCGCTCAAACGGAGGAATCATCGCGTGCGTGATGTCGCTGTCGATGTGACCGATGCGAACACCATTGCGCCAGCTTGGATGGTTAAGCGGACTCGATTCTGAATCGATCGCGTAAACCTGATCGTCGCCAGTAATGAATATTCCGCTTATTCGGCCGTAGGTGTAGCGAGACTCGAGGTAGTTGCCTTCTTGGTCAAAAATTTCGATGCGGTGGTTGCCGCGATCAACAACCCAGAGGCGTCCCTTTGAGTCGAATTCCATCGCGTGAGGCGTGCGGAATTCGCCATGCTCCAAACCGATGCGACCCCACTGCTTAATGAAGGTGCCATCTGCCGCAAACTTCATGACGCGGCCGGTGTCTCCGCGCGCACGCCCTTCGTCAATCGCCTCTTGGGTGATCATGCCTTGGCCGTTGTGGCCGTCGGAGACATAGATGCTGCCGTCTGGACCTACGATCACGTCGTTAGGCTGATTAAAATGCGCGCCATCACTGCCAGTCTGACCAGGCACGCCAAGGCTCATGAGCAGCTCGCCGCTTGGGCTAAACTTATGCACCTGATGCCCTTTAGTACCCTCTTCGTTGCCCGCGAAGTCGGTCACCCATACGTTGCCCTCTGAATCGACGTCGATGCCGTGAGGCGTCATCATCAAGCCACCGCCGAAATTGGCAAGCACTTCACCCGTATTGCGGTCGAATTTAAAAATCGGATCAACCGGATTTGTATCGCAGTTAACCGGCACGCCTGCGCCGAAATTACCCGCGCCACAGCGCTCGTAGGCAACCACTTGCCCATCGGTGGGATCGATATCGATTCCTGCAGTCGACCCCCAATTGCGGCCCGCTGGCAGGTCGCCCCAATTTTGGGTGACCACTGGGTTCGGGTTTGGCATACCGATACCCGAAACGCTGTTGCCGCTCATTGCTTCGGGCTGCGCCGCCGTTGAAGAGGGGCCACTCATCTCGGCGCCGCCACAGGCGGTCAGCGCAAGCGATACGCAGAGCGCGAGTGGGCGCAGGCTCATTTTAAACGAAGGAAAATTAGGTTGAGACATAGTTGCTCCTGATAAATTATTGTTGACGGGGTAGCTGTTATTTTTTATTTCTCACCATTCATAGTACTACGACTTGCCGCTGTGTGAACCCCCCAAGCCTTTCCCGCCCGAGGAGGCATAACAGAGAATAAAACGCCGGCGCGCTTCGCATTCACACTTGCTCAACTATCGGGTTACTATCGGGTTACTGTCGGGTTACTGTCGGGTTATCGTCAGGCTAACGTTGATCTAGTCTCGGTTTACTCCCAAGCTGTCGTTTTAGCCTTGCGTCTAACCCGCGACTGCAACTAGAACCCGCATCTAATTTAAAAAATAAGGCTGACTCGATTGGCCGCAGGACCACACTCGCCATGTTTAGAACTCTCAAGAACTCGCATAACGTCGAAGACCTTCGCCTACTCGCCAAGCAGCGCCTGCCCGGACCGATTTTTCACTATATCGATGGCGCAGCCGATGACGAGACTACCTACCGCCGCAATACCTCGGCGTACGCTGACTGCGACCTTGTGCCGAACGTGTTGGCAGGAGTGCAAGACATAGACATGTCGGTTACGGTCATGGGGCAAAAATTGGCGATGCCGGTGTTCTGTTCGCCTACGGCGCTACAACGATTATTTCATCACGATGGCGAACGCGCCGTTGCTCGCGCAGCCGAAAAGTTTGGCACGATGTTCGGCGTGTCGGCGCTAGGCTCGGTCAAACTTGCCGAGATCGGTGACATGATCTCGACGCCCAAGATGTTCCAGTTTTACTTTCACAAAGACCGCGGTCTAAACGACGCCATGGTTGAGCGTGCAAAAGCGGCTAAGTTCGACACGCTAGCGCTGACAGTCGATACGATTACCGGCGGCAATCGTGAGCGCGACCTCTACACAGGATTCACCTCGCCCCCACGATTAACACTCAAGAGCTTAGCAAGCTTTGCCTCCCACCCAGGCTGGGCGCTCAATTATTTCTTTCGAGAAAAATTCGAGCTCGCCGAACTCAAAGACTATGTCGATCAAGGCTCTAACGTGGCCGTGTCTATCGGCGACTATTTTGGCTCGATGCTAGACCAGTCGATGAACTGGGATGACGCTGCTGCACTGAAAGAAAAATGGGGTGGGCCGTTCTGCCTAAAAGGCATTATGAGTGTTGCAGATGCGCGCAAAGCAGTTGAGATAGGCGCAGATGCAATCATGGTATCAAACCATGGCGGACGCCAGCTCGATGGTTCGCGTTCACCCTTCGATCAGATCGCCGAAATTGCCGACGCGGTGGGTAACGATATCGACATCATCTGCGACGGTGGCATTCGCCGCGGCACGCACGTAATAAAAGCATTGGCAGCGGGCGCCAAAGCGTGTTCCGGCGGACGTATGTATCTCTACGCACTCGCAGCTGCAGGCCAGCCCGGCGTTGAAAAAGCATTGGGCAATATGCGAAGCGAGATAGAGCGCGACATGAAACTCATGGGCGTCACCAAAATAGACCAGCTCAACAGGGACATGCTGCGCTACCGTTGATTAACCACTTAGGCAAGCCGGTTTTTAACGCCAACCGCCAACCGCGGAAGTAGCTCGCTTTTCTAGACAACTGCGAGTCTAGTCGGTAAGTTGGATGGGATGTGATTGACGGTTTTATACCGACCTAAGGTAAAGTAGTTATCTAAAAATAAAACAATAAGAGGCCTACGACTATGCACACATCAGCGTCATTCTCTTCCTCTAATCGATTTCAGCGCTCGCGCCGATTCGCACTCATCACAAGTGTTGCGGCGGCAGCGATGCTCTCCGGGTGTTCCGAGCAAGCTGCGCCCGAACAGCAGTCGACCACAGCGGAGACACTGATGACTGCACAGACGCCCAATCTCGCTACTGCGGATGCTGCAAACTCCGAGCGTAATGCCTATTTTGGCGACCTCCATGTCCATACTATGTACAGCTTCGATGCGTTCATCTTTGGCACCACCTCATCGCCAGATGATGCCTACGAATTCGCCAAGGGAGGCACAGTCGTTCACCCAGCCGGCTTCGATATGACGCTCGACAGACCTCTCGATTTTTATGGCGTGAGTGACCACGCGTTCTATATTGGCGTGCTTCGCGAGATGGCGAACCCCGATTCAGAGATTTCTAAACACGAGATTGCAGCGGGCATGACAAACCTAGGTGATGCCGAAGATCGCGGCCGCAAGTTTTATGAAATTTTCGATTTTATGCAGACAGAGCGCGCGCCTGAGATTAACGATCCGGCGATCCGAAAATCAGCATGGGAAGATATCAAGGCCGCGGCTAACAGGCACAACGACCCCGGCAATTTCACTGCGTTTATTGCCTACGAATACACCACGTCAGACCGCGATAAAGGCAACCTCCACCGCAACGTTATCTTCCGCGGCGACACGGCACCCGAACTACCCTTTTCGCGCATCGACTCGCAGAATCCTGAAGACCTCTGGAAGTGGATGGATTCGAACCGAGAGCAAGGCATAGAAAGTCTCGCTATTCCGCATAACTCAAACGGCTCTAATGGCTCGATGTTTGCACTCGTCGACTGGGCAGGCAATCCGCTGGACAGCGCCTATTCCGAACAGCGCATGCGCAACGAGCCTCTGGTTGAGATTACGCAGGTCAAAGGCACATCAGATACCCACCCTGCACTTTCGCCCAATGACGAGTGGTCCGATTTCGAAATAATGAAGCTGCGCATTGCGTCGCGCCTCGAGAGCAAGCCTAAAGGCAGCTACATTCGCGAGGCTTATCTAAACGGAATCGACATGCAGGACGAGCAAGGGTTTAATCCTTTCAAGTTTGGCGTCATCGGATCTAGCGACACGCATAATGCGACGTATGCCGGCGACGAAGACGATTTCTGGAGCAAGGTTGGCCTGCGAGATGCGAATGGCGTGTTGCGCGGATCTGTTCCCCTAGATGAGCCGCGCGAAGGTGGCGAAGCCTATGCCGACACCTACTTCAATCAGTGGGGTGCAGCAGGGCTCGCCGCCGTGTGGGCGGAGGAAAATACGCGCGATTCAATCTACGATGCGTTCCGCCGCAAGGAAACTTTCGGTACAACAGGCCCGCGCATGAAAGTGCGCTTCTTTGCCGGCTATGACTTGCCCGACCTCGAAGACCCGACTCTCGTCTCCCGCGCCTACGCCGATGGCGTCACAATGGGTGGCGATCTTCTAGCACAATCTAACGATTCTCCTGAATTCATTGCTTGGGTTGCCCGCGATGCTATGAGTGCGCCATTGCAGCGCGTGCAGATTATAAAGGGCTGGGTTGAAGACGGCGCTGCACAGGAACGCGTCATCGACGTCGCCTGCTCTGGCGGCATGGCAGTCGACCCTACCACTAACCGCTGCCCCGATAACGGTGCTTCGGTAGACATAAGCGATTGCAGTATTAGCAGCAATGTTGGTGAGGCGGAGCTTAAGGCTAAATGGCGCGATCCTGAATTCGATCCTAGCCAGAACGCGTTCTACTACATTCGTGCACTCGAGAATCCGACCTGTCGCTGGTCGACTTGGGATGCTGTCCGCGCGGGTGTAGAGCCGCGCCCCGATATGGCGACAACAATTCAGGAGCGCGTCTGGTCGTCGCCCATTTGGATTACACCAGTCAACTAGCCTTCCTTGGAGAGCGCAATGAAACGTATCGGTTACCCAAAAGCTAAACTCACTGCAGCGATAGGCTTGGCAGTTTCGCTCGCTGCTTGCTCCGACTCGAACACGGCACCAGAGACAGGCGCAGTGCCAGCCAACGTCTCTTCGGCGCCCGCGCAAGTGGTCGCACAGAGCACGAACCCCGAGCGCAACGCCTACTTCGGTGACCTACACGTGCACACGATGTACAGCTTCGATGCCTTTATTTTTGGCACGACCTCGTCTCCCGACGAAGCCTATGAATTCGCCAAGGGCGATACCATCGTGCACCCTGCCGGATTCCCCATGACCCTCGACCGTCCGCTCGATTTCTACGGCGTTAGCGACCATGCTTTTTATCTGGGCGTGATGCGGCAGATGGCAGACCCAAACACAGAGATATCGAAACACGAAGCGGCAGAGGGCATGACTTCATTAGGCGATGGCCCGAATCGTAACGCGAAATTTCAGAGAATCATCTCGTTTATGCGCTCGGACCGGGGCGTAGAAATAAACGACCCCGAAATCGGCAAAAATGCCTGGGGAGACATTATCGCCGCAGCTAATCGCCACAACGACCCGGGCAAGTTTACTGCGTTTATCGCTTACGAATACACGTCGTCGAGCAGCGACAGAGGCAATCTGCATCGCAACGTAATTTTTAGAGGCGACACCGCGCCAGAACGCCCATTCTCGAGGCTAGACTCGACCAATCCAGAGGACCTCTGGGACTGGATGGACTCGAATCGCGGCGAAGGCTTCGAGAGCCTCGCAATACCGCACAATTCCAATGGTTCGAATGGCCGAATGTTTAGCCTTTTAGACTGGGCGGGTAATCCACTCGACTCAGCCTACGCCTCGCAGCGAATGCGTAACGAACCATTAATTGAAATCACGCAGGTTAAGGGCACATCCGACACCCATCCCGCCTTGTCGCCAAACGATGAATGGGCAGACTTCGAGATCATGCCCTATCGCATCGCGACGATGCTGCAGAGCGAGCCCAATGGCAGCTACATTCGTCAAGCCTATCTAAACGGCCTTAGCCTGCAAGATGGACAAGGTTTTAACCCTTTTAAATTTGGTGTTATTGGCTCCAGCGACACGCATAACGCTACCTATGCAGGCGATGAAGACGACTATTGGAGTAAAGTAGGGCTGCGCGATTCAAGCCCTTTACTTCGCGGTTCCGTGCCGCTCGAGACGCCGAATGAAGATGGCAGCGAATACGCTCTTACTGCACAAAATACCTGGGGAGCCTCAGGCTTGGCAGGCGTGTGGGCCGAAGAAAATACGCGCGAGGCAATTTACGATGCCTTCCGCCGTAAAGAAACCTTTGGCACTACAGGCCCGCGCATGAAGGTACGCTTCTTCGCCGGCTACAATCTGCCTTCATTAGATGACCCCGCCCTGGTTAGCAAAGCCTACGAAGGCGGCGTCACCATGGGTGCAGATCTTATCGCCGAACAGGGCAATTCGCCGGAGTTTATTGCGTGGGTTGCCCGTGATGCGATGAGCGCACCATTGCAACGCCTGCAAATAATTAAAGGATGGGTTGAGGGAGGAGAAGCACAGGAGCGTGTAATCGATGTTGCCTGCTCGGGCGGCATAGCCGTCGACCCCGCCACCAATCGTTGTCCCGACAACGGTGCCAAGGTCAATTTGAGCGATTGCAGTATTAGCAGCAACATAGGCGAGCCGGAGCTAATGGCTAAGTGGCGCGACCCCCAGTTCGATGCGAGCCAAAACGCATTCTACTATGTGCGTGCGATGGAGAATCCAACCTGCCGCTGGTCCACTTGGGACGCCATCAGGGCAGGCGTAGAACCACGCCCAGACATGGCCTCGACGCTGCAGGAACGCGTATGGTCTTCGCCAATTTGGGTCACCCCAGCTAACTAGATACGCCCTATGCCAACATTATTACGCCAGCCGCTTTTGTGGTTTCTCTGTATTAGCGGCGCGCTTTTTATCGCTGATGCACGCACTGCCAACCAACCCGACACGATCGTTGTCTCCCCCGCGGTAAGGCAGCGCATCGTGCTGCTGTGGGAAACGCAGATGGGTGCACCACCCTCTGCCAACGAACTCGAGTCGCTAATCGCAGGGTGGATTGAAGAAGAGGCGCTATACAGGGAGGCAATTAGGCTCGGGCTCGAACGCGAAGACTCGATTATTAGACGAAGGCTCGTCCAGAAGCTCAACTTTATTGCCGAGTCAGACCCGGTTGCAGAACCCGAGGAGGCGACTCTCGAAGCGTTTTATACGAGCAATATTGACGACTACACCTTGCCCGAGCGCCTCACGTTTAGACAGCTCACTTTCAGAGAGGACGCCTCGGCACTGATCGCACTCGCTGCGCTAGCCTCGGGTGCAGAGGCGGACGAACTTGGTGAGTCCACCATGCTCAACCGAGCCTATTCTTACCGCAGTGCACTCGACCTTAACTCTACCTTTGGTATGGGGTTTGCCGCGCAAATAGACACCACGGCGCTCAGCGCATGGCAGGGCCCGCTGAAGAGCAGCTTCGGATATCACCTGCTTTTTCTCAATAGCGTTGAGCCTCAACAGGCAACACCCTTCTTCGCTGCAAAAGATAAAGTCTTGCGCGACTATTCTCAGGCGAATAAGAAAACGGCGCGTCAGCGTTACATAGAAAACCTGCTCGAGAATACCGAGATACGCGTCGAGTGATTGCTTTCTTTTTTACTCGGGAGTTTTCGCAACGCGCTTGGTCGCCGCTTCTCACTGCGGGCATAACAGCGTTTCTACTCAATATTGCCCTACTTCTAGCCTCGGATGTGCAGGCGCATGAAATCCGCCCAGCCTATTTGAAACTCACACAGATAAGCGGCGGTGATGCAGCAAGCATGGCGAGCGATGAAGGGTATGTTGCAAACCAATACTCAACTTATTTCGAGGCCTCTCTGCGCCAACCCCAAATCGACGGCCGCTTCTTAGGCTTAGACCTTGGCACTAATTGCACCTCGCGGCTCTCAAGCGCGAGCCTCTCGGGCGAGGCGCTCATCGAGGTCTCACTTCTATCCTGCGGCGATGAATCGCTTCAGAAAATCGAAATACTCGGGTTAGACCGGACGATGATCGATGCGCTTGTCAGCATTACACGGCTTGACGGGAGCGAATCCAACCATCTGATCACGGCGCAAGAAACAAGCCTCGATCTCAGCAGCGCAGCCGCGACACTGCCTGCTTATCTTCTCGTCGGATTCGAACATTTAGTCTTGGGCTACGACCACATTTTATTCGTTCTAATGCTGCTTTATCTCGTGAGCAAACCACGGCAACTATTCTGGGTCGTGAGCAGCTTCACTCTTGCACATTCGTTTACCCTCGCCCTGTCGGCTCTCGGTTTTGTAATTGTGGCGCAGCGACCTATCGAAGCCGCTATCGCTGCAAGTATTGTGCTACTCGCCTACGAGACACTCACCAACCGACACTCCTTTAGCCATCGTTTCCCTGCGCTTGTAGCTTTCTGTTTCGGACTTATCCATGGACTCGGCTTCGCAGGCGCACTCAGCGAAATCGGCTTACCCGAAGGCAGCCGGCTTAGCGCATTGTTATTATTTAATATTGGAATAGAGATAGGTCAGATCGCAATCGTAGTCGGCGTGATGATTGCGCTACACGTACTGCCTTTGCAGCGGCTAACATTGCCCGTCCAAACTTGGCTTCGGGCACTGCCCGCGGTGGCTATTGGTGGTGTGGCAAGTTACTGGTTTCTCGAACGCGCGGCGCAGATTTTAGCGCCGCTTCTCTCTTAGCTTATTCGAGCAAGCTCTTTCCGCGGATGAACTAGGTGCGCTCATCATTCTCAACAGAGGGTTTCAGCGTGGGTGCTGCTGGGGCACGGTCGGGGCCAAGTGTATTGCGGACAGTGCCGGCCAAAGGTTTTTCTTCCTCCAGTGCGGTCACAAGGTTGAGAGTACTTTTAAGGAACGACATACCCACTGTAATTCCTAGCACGAGCGATAAACGCATCACCCAAGGAATATGAGTCCCAGTTAGGTGTTCGCCAATTTCGGCAATGGCGATCATGGTAATCAGGGCTACAAAGCAGGTTTTCCACACGTATTTAGCCATCTGTTGATTTCTTCTCTTCTCTCTATGGTACCTGCGACCTAAGCAGAACGACGCTAGAGTACTCTGTCATAAATAATTATCACCCACCGAACAAGCAGCAATACGGCTCAGGTGGCTATAGGGCAGCCCCGTTTCGATGTGCCACTCGTTGAACTGCGCTTGGATTTTTGCAAGATCTCGCTTCGACGTAGGATTCTCCGCAATGTCGAGACCAATGCTGCGTAGCAGCACAACGACGTCGCGGGCTGGGATAAAACAGTCTTTGCCGACTCGGCGTAGAAACCAAAGTGCGCTCTGACCTCCAAGCCTAGAGCCATGCTTTTTAAGATAAACCATAAGCCCAATCTGATCCTCGACCGGCCACTGTGCAATAAATTCGCCAAAACCATCATTGCGACGAGACTCGTCCTGCACGAAGAACACGTTGTCCTGCAGCGCTTTGATCTTTTGCCAGTTGCGCACGACGCGCTTATCACTCGTGAAGGCCTCCCATTGCTCGGGCGACAAATAACTCAGCTTACGGGGATCAAAACCAAGAAACGCCTCTTCGAAACTGGGCCACTTATTCTCGATTACTTTCCAACTAAATCCCGCTTGGTTAATCGACTTCGTCATCATGGCAAGGTAACGGTCGTCGCCAAGCTCGATCAGCTGCTTCTTTGTTGCCACCGTGGGCAGCATAGCCTTTAACGCGCGGGCGCCGCCTTTGCGCGATTCTGCTCGCAGTCGAATGTCTTCAAATCCGCTCATTTTTTCTACTTTTTTATTAATTTGAATTCGTGATGCCCTTGCTCGAACACTTTTTCAACCGGCAGCGGTTAACTCGACAGCTTGACCATGAGGCGTATTCAAATACGCTGATTCCCATTCGTCTTGTCTTTGCAACAATTCATCAAGACCGGTGAGTTTTTTGTTCTGCGCAATGGCCTCGAGTGCAGCAAGCCAATGTTCGTAGTACGTGTCACCTATATCGGCATCGCCCCTAGCTTGAGCCGCCTCGATGGCGCCCGTTAAATAGCTCGCCCATTCGGGCCAAGTAAAAGTCCCAGCTTTATGAAGCGCCAGCACAAGACCAAAAGCCGTTGCTTCCCACGGGGCCTTAAAAATAGGACCGTCTGCGTCTTTTGGCTGATACAAAAAGTCAGTCATGAGTAAGATATGGCTCCCAAAGATCTACGAACACCCGGTCTTCGCAGCTCTCTTTAATCACGCGATTACCCTGATTGGTTGACTCGCTTTTAAGTATTTCCTTCGCCGACGCTGTCTCGGTGCCATCCCAACAAGATCCCCGCTGCGGAAACAGTGCAGCGCGTGCGAACGACACGGTGTAGAGAGTCTCTCCCACAACCCTGTCTTTGTCTTGGCGATGCGCGTTGACATCAGGGTAAATGTGCACCCCGTTTATTGCATGAATAATGCCGCGTGCGCCGTGAACATACTTGGGTGCGCGCGTATGCTCCGCTTGCGTCATTGGCAGAACTTTTACAAGCGCGCCCAGAGAGTACTTCGGCTTACGCGAGTCGGACAGCAGCGTGGGCCCGCCCCTCGCAAGCAGGGCGGCCGCCTTGGCGGGCGTTGCAGCCTCGGTAATCGGCCTGCTACGCTGCGGGTTTGACG
>Ga0209192_10000532_pt1 | contig 36490 bp, 34 predicted proteins | sample ArcticOcean_MG_C_11_FD_187433 | JGI IMG/M metagenome (GOLD analysis project Ga0209192, IMG submission 187433) | Marine microbial communities from western Arctic Ocean - ArcticOcean_MG_CB2_154 (SPAdes) (version 2) | ecosystem: Environmental > Aquatic > Marine > Oceanic | place: Arctic Ocean... | reverse complement strand
GCCAGGAATTTACCGTGGCCAATGCACGGAGTTGTGCGGTAAAGAGCACGGTTTTATGCCGATTGTGGTCGAAGTCAAATCTGAAGCAGATTACGCCCGATGGGTCGCCGATCAAAAAGCCATGAAGCTTATAAGTGCTGGGGCGGCGTCTCAAAACTATGCTGTGGCTGATTTGATTGCAAAGGGTGAAGGCGTTTATAACGCGGCCTGCGCCGGATGTCACCAGGTCAATGGGCAGGGAATGCCGGGTGCATTTCCAGCTATTACAGCGTCCGCAATCGCGACAGGTCCTATCCAGAAGCATTTAGATATTGTGCTGAATGGTAAAGCAGGAACCGCAATGCAGGCATTTAAACAGCAATTGTCAGCCGTTGATCTAGCGGCTGTTGTTACATTCCAGCGAAATGGCTTGGGCAACTCCGTGGGAGATTCCATTCAGCCAAGCGCAGTTCAGCAATAGGAGAAAAGCATTATGGCTACAGTGGACATTGATCTGCCGCATGTGAAAGATGACGATTCGCATCATCACGGCCCAGCCAAAGGGCTGGGGCGTTGGTTGTACACCACTAATCATAAAGACATCGGATCGATGTATCTCATATTTAGTCTGTGCATGTTCATGATCGGTGGGATGATGGCATTGGTGATCCGTGCTGAATTGTTTCAGCCTGGACTCCAGTTAGTGGAGCCAGGTTTCTTTAATCAAATGACGACTATGCATGGACTAATCATGGTTTTTGGAGCCGTGATGCCGGCTTTTGTTGGTCTTGCGAATTGGATGGTGCCTCTACAAATTGGCGCACCTGATATGGCTTTGCCGCGGATGAATAATTGGAGCTTTTGGATTCTTCCTTTTGCATTCTTAATTCTTCTTTCCTCGCTCTTTATGCCTGGTGGTGGTCCGAACTTTGGATGGACTTTCTACGCGCCATTGTCGACCACATACGCCCCTGATTCGGTCACCTTTTTTATTTTCGGTGTACATATTATGGGTGCGTCATCGATCATGGGCGCGATAAATATTATTGCCACTATTTTGAATATGCGGGCTCCTGGCATGACGATGATGAAGTTGCCGCTTTTTGTATGGACATGGTTAATCACCGCATTTCTTCTAATTGCTGTTATGCCGGTTCTCGCTGGTGTGGTCACTATGATGCTGATGGATATTCATTTTGGGACGTCGTTTTTTAATGCGGCCGGCGGCGGCGATCCTGTTCTGTTCCAGCACATATTTTGGTTTTTCGGACATCCCGAAGTTTACATTATGATTTTGCCGGCTTTTGGCATTATTAGTGAGATTATTCCAACGTTTGCTCGTAAAAGACTATTTGGTTACTCGTCGATGGTATATGCGGTCGCATCAATTGCATTGCTATCATTCGTGGTGTGGGCTCATCATATGTTTACGGTCGGAATGCCTCTTGTTGGCGAAGTATTCTTCATGTTTGCGACAATGTTAATTGCAGTCCCGACCGGTGTGAAAGTGTTTAATTGGATCGCTACAATGTTCCGCGGGTCTATGACTTTTGAAACACCGATGCTGTTTGCGCTTGCTTTTGTTGTGCTCTTCACCCTGGGTGGATTCTCTGGACTCATGCTTGCGATTGCCCCAGCTGATTTCCAGTATCACGACACGTATTTTGTGGTGGCTCACTTTCATTACGTATTAGTTCCGGGAGCAATTTTTTCTATTATGGCCGCTGCGTACTACTGGCTTCCCAAGTGGACAGGGCACGTACTTAACGAAACTATGGGTAAGACTCATTTTTGGTTGTCCTTTGTGGGTGTGAATCTTACTTTTTTCCCCATGCACTTTGTCGGTTTAGCAGGTATGCCGAGGCGTATTCCTGATTACGCGTTGCAGTTTGCTGACTTTAATAGCATGGCGTCGGTCGGAGCATTTATTTTTGGCTTCTCACAATTAGTCTTTATTTACAACGTTGTGCAAAACGTGCGGGCAGGGCAGAAGGCAACCGACAGAGTATGGGAAGGTGCGCATGGACTCGAGTGGACCGTGCCTTCACCCGCGCCGTACCATACCTTTTCAACGCCCCCGAAGATTGACTAATGCAGGCAAAGCCAACAACTAATCGTCTCGTAATACGGCTTTTGGCGGGAGCCGTATTTATGTTTGGTTTTTGTTTCGCACTTGTCCCTCTCTACGATGTTTTCTGTGATATCACAGGCCTCAATGGAAAGAATTTCAATCGAGGGCCTGCTGCCGATACTAGTGTGGACCGTTCTCGCACAGTCAAAATCCAATTTGTGACAGTCAACCCGTCCGACATGCCCTGGGAATTTCGGCCGACGGTGCGTGATCTTCGCGTATTTCCAGGTGAAGACAAGGTGACTTCTTTTTATGCGGCTAATCCCACCGGCAATTGGATGGTAGCGCAGGCCGTGCCCTCCGTTACGCCGTTTGAAGCCGCACCATACCTTAATAAAATAAATTGTTTTTGTTTCGATCGGCAACCTCTCGAGGCGGGTTCTGATGTGGAAATGCCGCTCGTTTTTGTAGTGGACCCTGACCTTCCAGAGCATATATCAACGATTACACTGTCGTACGCGTTATACGATATAACGGGCAGCGCGGAAGTCTCCAAAAACTCTACAAGTGATGACAAAGGACCAGCATCGTTATGAGTAATTCAACCTATTACGTTCCAGATCAGAGTAAATGGCCAATTCTCGCATCGATCGCGCTGGGGCTCATGGCATATGGGGCAGCGATGACCTTCAATGCAATGACGGCGGATCGTGAGTCGACCGGACCATTTGTCCTGGGGGGCGGATTTCTGATCCTTTTTTATGTGATATTCGGTTGGTTTGGCCAGCAAATTGAGGAGGAGGCGCAGGGTCTTCATAATGCCCAATTGGATGGTTCGTATCGTCAAGGAATGTTGTGGTTCATTTTTTCAGAAGTGATGTTTTTTGCGGCGTTTTTTGGTGCACTTTTTTATGTGAGAGTACTCTCAGTGCCATGGATTGGTGGTGAGGGAGCAAAAGGCGTTACGAATATGCTTTGGGACGGCTTCGAAGCAACTTGGCCGCTTCTGGTGACACCAGACATGAAACAATTTCCAGGAGCCAAAGGCGTTATCGATCCATGGCACCTCCCTTTGCTGAATACAGCTCTATTGATCACCTCCAGCGTCACGGTCACGTTCGCGCATCACGCACTGAAAGATAATAAGCGGAAAGCCCTTGAATTCTGGATGGCACTGACCATCATTTTAGCCGCAGTATTCTTGTATTTTCAGGCAACTGAGTATCATGAGGCATACGCGGAGCTTGGCCTGACATTGGAGTCAGGTATTTATGGCGCTACATTTTTTATGCTGACTGGGTTTCATGGGTTTCATGTATTGTTGGGTACGGTCATGCTATTTACTATGCTGATTCGTTGCTTTGATGGTCATTTTACTCCAGGGAATCATTTTGCATTTGAGGCAGTGTGTTGGTATTGGCACTTCGTTGATGTAGTTTGGGTTGGGCTCTTTTTGTTCGTTTATATTCTCTAGCCACTTATCCCATGAGGTTCTAAGAGTCCGGTTGCGACGCCAATCACAATTAAAGCCACAAGAGTGGCTGCTAATCCTACTCGCCATGACAGTGCGGTAACAATGCGCTTAGAGCCGTCTCGATCCTTCATTAGAAAGTAAAGCCCGGAAAACAGTGCGACGACCACAGCGAGAAATAATAAAACAATTAATATTTTGAACATAACTATGTATTTCTTTAAAGGATGAGGCATAGGAGACCACAATGCGTGTCACAAATAAATGGTGGTTTTTAATTGTAGTGATACCAGTCATCGCTTTGTGTGTGCAGGCTGGTCTTTGGCAGCTTGATAGAGCGAATCAGAAAAAAATACTAATTTCGACATTAGACGTGAGCGGTCGGATCTTAACACGTGCATCTGATCTAATTATTGAGCGTATCGACATGAAAGCGCATCGAGTAACTTTCCCTGTTAGACGAACGGATGAACCTCTTCTATTTTTAGATAACCGAGTGAGTGATCGAGTGGTTGGGTACGACGTAGTCGGTTCGGTTAAGACCATCGAGGGTTCTATGAAGCTTTGGATAAATTTTGGTTGGGTACCCGGCCTTTCTTCCAGGGCGGAGCTTCCGTCGGTTGACTTACCGATGGACTTTGTTCTGAGGGGTCAGTGGGTACCGTTGACTGATGGGTATCAAATGGGAGAGCCTGGCAAAGAATCAATCGGTGCTCATGTACGGGTGCAATCACTTAAGGGGCTATTGGAGCAGAACGCAGTTGAAGGGTTTTTTTTAGCGGAGGGTGTTTTAGCGCGCGATGCAACAGGGCCAATGCCTAGAAGTGGTCCAGAGATGCATTATGGGTATGCGTTGCAATGGTTTTTGATGGCCGTGGTATTAAGCGGACTTACAGGATGGATGGTTCGAAGAGGATTTGAAGCATGAGTAACCGAATGACATTTTGGGCTATTTGGTTGATGGCACTCATACCTATTGTTGGAGCATTTATCATGTATTTCGGTGATGTTGGTATTCCTGAGGGGCGCACACATCATGGGGAATTGGTGGTGCGAGGCACTCAGGCGTCTGATCTGGGATTTCCTGATAGGCTGGTTGTGAAACCTGTGTGGCAGGTCATACTTGTAAGCAGTTCTGATTGCTCGTCTTGTGAATTATTTGACTCAGGGCTTGATAGTTTTCACACAGCAGTGGGCCGCGAGCGGGACAGGGTGGCTGTGTTGCAAGTTGACTTAGCCACGACCACCACCCTGGAATCAGCAATCTGGATTATTGATCCACTCGGTAATGTGGTGTTGAAGTTTGAGCCTTCAATTAATCCCACGTTAATCTTAAGAGACTTAAAAAAATTACTAAAACTTTCGAAGGTTGGATAATGGTAAATCAATTTCCTTTAAAGCTTGTCACGTTTACTTGTATCTTGGTCGTTGCTGTGATCTGGATGGGCGGATTTACCCGAATCACTGATTCGGGTCTTGGTTGTCCTGATTGGCCAGGATGTTTCGGTGAAATGGTCATGCCGACCGATGCGGGGCGACTTGCCTACCTTCAAGAAAGATATCCGGACATCCATGTGGCTGCACATAAAGGATGGATCGAAATGATTCATCGATATATTGCGACCTTTCTTGGTTTCTTGATTTTAATTGTGGCTGCGATTGGCGTGCAACGTCGGTCGCTGCCCGGATACCCGACATTCCTGTCGGTCATGTTGCTTGGTCTTGTCTCACTGCAAGGAGCCTTTGGGATGTGGACCGTAACGTTGAAGCTATTGCCGAAAATCGTGACTGCACACTTGCTTGGCGGGTTAATCATTTTCTCAGTGCTTTTATTTCTCCGTAATAGACTTCAGCGCTTTTTTGATGGTGATCTGGCCCAGCGAAAGATGCGGCCGGTGGTGCTTGTTGGAGTGGCCCTGTTGTTCATCCAAATTGTGTTAGGCGGCTGGGTCAGTTCTAACTATGCTGGATGGGCTTGTCCTGGGGTTTGGAGTTGTGCACCTGGTGCTGAAATTCAGTATGACTTTCGAGAGGGTTTTGATATTTTCATGGCAGTAGGGCCTAATTATGAGGGTGGATCTCTCCATTTAGAAGCGCGAGCAGCAATTCAAATGGTGCATCGAGTTGCGGCACTGATTTTAGTGCTTTATTGGGTATGGATGTTGTTGCAATTGGCGCGGGATAGCTTGGTTAGACGTGGTCAGGTTATTCATTTTACAGGGCTTTTGGTCGTGCAAGTTCTGTTCGGATTCGCAAATGTCGTATACGCTGTGCCGGATAGTCTCGCTTTTATCCACCATGTTCTTGCAGTTCTACTCTTGTATTCTGCTTGGTCGATTGCATTTTCGACATCTTCTTTGGTAAATGAGGTCGTTTATGACGGTATTGAGCGCAAATAAGTCTCGGATGCCGACGTCAGCTTGGCGTGATTATCTGATATTAACTAAGCCGAAAGTTGTTGCGGTTATGATTCTGACCTCAATTGTCGGAATGCTACTTGCTCGACCTGTGTTACCAAGTCTTGATCTTTTTATTTTGGCTAACTTGGGTATTGGATTGGCTGCCTCAGCTGCTGCGGTTATTAATCATGTTGTCGACCGAAGGATTGATGCTGTTATGAACCGGACAAAACACCGTCCGGTATCGGTTGGCACGGTGTCACCTGCCAGCGCACTGGTCTTCGCTTTTTTGCTGGGCAGCAGCGGACTGTCTCTTTTGGTGATTATTGCGAACCCACTTACGGCCTGGCTTACATTTGCGTCAATTATTGGCTATGCAGTTATTTATACTCTTTATTTAAAACGAGCCACTCCCCAGAACATTGTTATCGGTGGGATTGCTGGAGCGGCCCCTCCGTTACTTGGTTGGGTGTCTGTGACCGGGTCCGTTGATCCGGGTGCGCTATTACTTGTGGCTATTATTTTTGCTTGGACGCCACCTCATTTCTGGGCGCTTTGTATTGCTAAGAAAGAGGAGTACGCCAAAGCCGAAATTCCTATGCTGCCGGTAACGCACGGGGAGGAATACACTCGACTTCAGATGTTCCTCTATTCCATCTTGATGGTATTGGTAACGATTTTGCCCTACTTAAGTGGGATGAGTGGACTGTTTTACCTTGTTGGAGTGACGTTGATTAACATACGTTTTTTAATGCTTTTAAAGCGACACTGGGACACAGAGTCAGCGGCAGATGCAATGACGCTTTTTTGGTATTCTATTCGTTATATAATGTGGTTGTTTTTGATTTTGTTGGTGGATCATTTCGCTGTAGTATGATCGGCTGATTCGGTTTCATTACTTATTTATTGGGTTGCCAACTGACCCCAGTAGCTTGCATGTAGAACAACCATTCCAAGTGCCAAAGTGTCAATGGTCCGCTTGTATTTCAAAAATAGTGAGATGGCCACTACGGCAGCTATCCAGCGCGGATCAATGGCTACCATGCCAAATTCTTTAATCAAGCCAATTTCACCTTTGAAAATCCCTGGTACTACCAGTGCGCAGAGTACGGCCGGTGGTGCAAATTCAAGTGCCTCCCTGAACCATTGAGGCAGTTGAATATACTTAGACCCTTCGATAAACGATCCTTTCAAAATAAGAGTTACGAATGCAGCGCTTATAATCGTTAAGAAGAAAGTTTCATTCATGAATGAAACCGTTTGACTAAAATTCCCGAGATGATTCCGGCTATACCACCACCAATGAGACCCAAGTTCATCGGAGCATCGAGAGCCAACCATGAGACGGTTGTGCCGACAACAGCGGCAACGCGGTGAGCTCCGGACTTCAGAGTTCCCAGTGCTAGAGCTAAAAATGTTAGGGGGATCATGAAGTCAAGGGACCAGTAAATGGGTACGATTTGGCCCATTAAGGCTCCGGTAAGAGTGCAAGCCTGCCACAAAATCCATAGTAAAATGGTCCCGCCTGCGTAATAGGCGATTCGTTCTGATAACTGCCAAGTGTGTAGGGGATAGTCTCGCTGACACACCGCATAGATTTGGTCAGTAAGTCCGTAGCTGGCCAATAGTCTAGTGGCTCTTGGTGCGGCTGAGAGATAAGGCGCCATAGATGCGCTATAAAGTACATAGCGTAGATTGATGGCCATCACAGTCACGAGAATTACCCAAATGGACGATTCTTGCCCGAGTAGCTGGTATGCGGCAAGTTGTGAGGCGCCTGCGAACATGAATAATGATCCAAGAGATGCATCGATCCAGCTGTATCCCAGGGTTATTGGTGTTAAGCCGGCAATCAATCCGAACGGAATTATACCGGGAAGAAACGGTGTTATCGCTTGCATACCGAGAAGTAAGCATCTACGGAGGTTAACTGGTTGGTGATCATGCATTTTCAAAATCTTACAGTAGCTGTTACTAAATGCGCCAACATTTGATTATAGTTGACGTATTAGAAATTCATGGATCGTGCGGATAATCGTGAGCACTTTTTTATAAATTTCTTTTCAAGAATTTTTTAATACTAGACATATTTTTTTGTCGTTTGGCCAACTTTATTTAACCTATGCAAATCGTTTATTTACGATTTTATCGGCTTAATTGTTTAGCGAGTTCATAATTTCTATCTACTTGAGACAGTCTATTTCGAAAGGCAGTGTTGATATGCAGATAGTCTGGATCGCAGTGAATACATGGAACAATGCCTGTGACTCTTATTTTATAGGGGCCACAATGGATTATCAGAGCCAAGAGAGCTCTCATTCTTTTAGGGGCTGGCTATCAGGTCGAACAATGCTTTCAGGACAAAAATGGTGAAAACTAGAATTAGTATGCCAACCAATAAGCCGAGCTCAAATTTTATATTTCCGGATCGTCTTGTTACGTCGAAAACTATAAAAAATATATAAGCGAATGAGCTCAGCACGCATAGTAGTGCAATGATTGCCTCGAATTCGATATTGGTCATAATGGATGCCTCCACGACCATTTGGTATATTTGATTGTAGTGATTGTGAATCCTTGAATCACATTATTTGGAATTCTTCTTCAAAAGACCTCGGTTTGGACGTTCGGGACCGAGCAATATAGCCAGCCAGTAATAGCGAGGAGACTCTTCAAACGCCAATTTTGCTGTCATAGTTAATGGAATGGCTAACAGAATACCCACAATTCCGAGAAGCCAGCCCCAGAAAATTAACGACAAAAAAACCACCATTGGAGATAAACCGAGCCCTCGTCCTTGCAAGCGTGGTTCAATCACTTGGCCGAGGCCGATATTTACAAACACATAGGCGAGTGAGGTCATGCCGGCTGAACCTAGGCCGAACTCGAGGAATGCTAAGGTGATTGCGGGAAGGGCGGCAAGAATTGAGCCGAGTGTTGGAATATAGTTAAGCAGAAAAGCAAGTAAACCGAGTACAAACGGAAAATCTATACCCTCCGCTAAAAGATAAAAGGTGATTCCCACTCCCGTGATCGCTCCGATAAGTGTTTTGATCGCCAAGTATTTGTTTAGATGGGTCATGAACTGTGCAAAGGCAACGAATGGCTCTTGCCCCTCCCTCCGGAAAGCAATGCGAACTTTTTCGGGCATGGATGCGGCTTCGGTAAGGATGAACACAACGATCAGCAAAATAAGAAAACCATTTGTTAATAGGCTGCCAAGAGCTGTCAATAGATTGGAGACAAGAGTGAATACACCTGTCGTATTGATTAACTGGCTTAATTGCTTTCCGTCAATTGGAATATCGTAGCTGGCGGCTAAGAGCCATATTGAATCTAATCGATCATTGAGTCTTGCCTCATAGATTGGTGCTGCCGCACTGAACGCATTCACAGATCCCCCAATCACCGCACTTACCCCTACTATCACAGCAAGTAACAAGGATAAGACTATGAGGACAGAAAGTGTTGTAGGCACACCCCTTCGTTGCAATCCGACCGTTAGAGGTGCCGATATTAACGCAATGAATAGTGCGACGAGAAGCATCACAATTATGGTGCTGGCTGATTTAATTCCGGCAATTACTACAACCAGTGCGGCCAAATTGAATAGCCATCTTTCGCCCATGTTCACTTTAAAGACCTTTTGCGTGATTTATAGAGTCTGACTTTAACAAAGACGGAGTAAGTTGTTTCGAGTAATTGCTACTGATTTCTTTTTCACGGTGATTTGCAGTCCAAATTCAATTTTTGAGTATTGGTATGCATACGACTATCTCGCTTTATTTAATTGTTAAGCTTATTCCTTCCGGCATGTTCTTAATTGTAAGTAGCCTCATCTTCACAACATGAGTAAGTCAAAATTGAATCGAAGAGAGTGAGTTACTATTGCTTTAACGCTCGTTTCCGATAAATTCTTGCCCGCATGCGATACGGTGTTCGGGTACAGTGTGTCTTGTTAAATTGCGAGGGATTCTAGGTGCAAGAGCTTAAATATCCTTTTTTTAATCCACAGTGTTGGATTCGCCCTGGATTCAATGCATTTGGGTTGTTTCCATTTGTTTCTCCAAAGCTAATCGAGAATATTCACGAAGAATTATCCGAATCAATCGACTGGCAGCAAGGGCAGGTTTCTTTGTTTGGACATGATTTTGATGAGCCGAGGCTGACGAGCTGGCAAGGTGTTGTTACCTATCAATATAGTGGCCGCAAGCTTGGGCCGAGCCCGTGGACACCTGCGATAGATGAATTGCGATTCATGTTAGAGGCCTGTCTTCACAAATGGGGTATTGGAACGGCCCGTGGTTTAAATCATTGCTTGTTAAACTGTTATCGAAATGGACAGGATGGTATGGGCTGGCATCGTGACGATGAAGCATCACTAGGGCTAAATCCTGTTATTTGTTCTGTATCATTTGGTGCTAAAAGGCGTTTTGCAGTGCGACCTCGTTTAGATCCGAAGAGATCCGAATGGTTGGTCTTTGAACTTGGCGAGGGTGATTTATTGGTTATGTGCGGAGAAACTCAAACCCATTGGGAACATGCATTGTTAAAAACAAAAAAAATGATAGGTCCTCGCTTTAATTTGACCTTTCGTTCGGTGATGGGATGATGAAAAAACGCGTGCTTTGCGTAATGCATCAACGCAATTCCTCTACAGGTCAGGTAGGTGTGGCTCTAAAGCAGTTGGGCATCGGTGTTCAGGCTTTGCGCCCTTTGTGTGGGCAGCGAATCCCACGAGATCTAGGTCAATTTGATGGATTGGTGATTTTTGGCGGTCCAATGAGCGCCAATGATGATCACTTTCCGGGAATTCGGTTGGAACTTAAATTAATCGAACGCTGGATGATGATGGACCGGCCGATTTGGGGAATCTGTTTGGGCGCGCAATTAATGGCTCGAGTGCTCGGAAGTCTTGTCAGGCCGAGCCATGACAAACGGGTGGAGATTGGTTGGTATCCACTTAAGTCTCTTGGTCATGGCAAAGAAATATTTCGATCATTGTCACATGTATATCAGTGGCATCGCGAAGGATTTGAATTACCAAAAGGAACGGAGCGTTTGGCAACTGGAATTCAGGGCGCTGCATTTTCAGAGCAGGCATTTGGGATTGGACGTCATGTGCTTGGGACACAGTTCCATCCAGAGATGCATTCGACCATGATGCAGGGCTGGTTAACTCGAGCCGGCCACATGCTCGACTTGCCTGGCGCCTTTGGCGTTGATAACCACCGTATCGGCATAAAGAAGAATTACGCGAAACAATCGGTTTGGGTGAAATCGACTCTGGGTCAATGGCTTGAAGGGTGACTTGGCTTGGAATGATTCAAAGAATTTGCAGTTTTGGTCGATACGTAAAGAATTGTTAATTAGGTGTCGTAAGGGTCGAGGGATTTTATGCATTTATTGTTATTAGGCTCTGCTCTGGTGTCTCTCGGGTTTCTGCTTTATGGCATGTATCGTTTAAATGAACGCCTTGGGAGGCTTGAATCTAATCGACACAAAGTCGGTCTGCAAAATGAAAATGCTCAAGCGTCCGCGGGCAGATCCTCCAAAGAGGATGTCTTTCTTGGGCTACGTGCTGAACTCCTATTCCGAGCGATGGCAGGGGAGGATGAGGTAAATGACTCGTTTTCCGAAGACGCCAGAAAGAGATTTGAATTGATTGTACGCAAACATATTTTAGCAATTTTGGAGGCGGCACAACAAGAGAATCAGGATGAGATAACCCATCTCAAAACGATTCGAACACTGCGTGGACCTTTTGAATCTTGGTTGCCCCAAGAATTTGTTGAGCAGATTGCTAGCCTTGGAGCAATATTGAGCTCGGGTTCTGAGGATGAGAGTGCCAAAATTGATCTTAATCGAGTTATTGAGGATTTATATCTGCGCCTCCAATTAGAACCGCCATCATCCTTTTTAGTCGTTGCTGAACCTGATGGGGGGCTTGGTCAAGAAGAAAAAACCGACGACGATGATAATGATGAGGGCGAGCCCGAGCCCGAGCATGCTGGTGATGCTCCTGAAGATAAGCCCAAAACCTGATTAGTTTTTTATTTCGTGTAGAGGCTTTCAGTATCAGAGGTTTCATCAATATCCGACTGTGAATCTGGCGGCAGTAAGCAACTTCCTTTGTGGGAATTTGCCGATGCTGATGCCATTTAATCATTCTGTTTTTAAAGGGCACCGGGAAGGATGGTAAAGAAAGTTCGTTGAGCCTCAATATTTTTTTATTCCGTAAGCAAGTAACTGATCATCTTCATGGACATTGGGCTACTCAATATTACTTGGAGGAGCTCTGGGGTCGATCTTTTCATGGGCATCGTTGGGTTTGATCGCTCTAGCGAGCACGTGCAACGCGTTTTTTGGCGACTAGGTGTATAGAGTTGCGGTTGATATGCCTGCGGCCGAGCAATTCTGACCGCAGGTCGATAGTGAGATATTTAAGTCTCTGGATTTGCTTTTATGCGGTGGATTGATAGATCGGCACCGTTGAACTCTTCTTCTTCAGTCAATCTAAGCCCCAACGTTATTTTGATAATCCCATAAATGATGAGGCCGCCAATGAGCGCCATAGATACCCCTGCCACTGTACCAATTAATTGTGCAGTGAATGAAACGCCACCCAATCCACCGAACATGGTTGTTCCAAAAATACCACAAGCAAGGCCGCCCCATGCACCACATGCACCGTGCAATGCCCAAACGCCTAGTACGTCGTCAAAGGACTTTTGCTTCGAGCACCACATGAATAACCAGACGAATAGTGCTCCTGCGATCAAGCCAGTTGCTAAGGCACCTAATGGATGGAATACATCTGAGCCAGCACATACCGCAACAAGTCCAGCTAGGGGGCCGTTGTGTATGAAACCAGGGTCATTTCGACCGACGATTAGCGCTGCTAATACCCCTCCAACCATAGCCATCAGAGAATTAACAGCCACAAGACCACTAATCCCTTCAACAGCTTGAGCGCTCATGACGTTAAAACCAAACCAACCTACGGTTAGGATCCATGCACCGAGAGCTAGAAAGGGTATTGAGCTTGGAGCAAAACTAACAATACGATCTTCCTTGACACGGCCATTTCTGGATCCGAGCAGTAGAACCGCGACAAAGGCAAGCCATCCGCCCATTGCATGAACTACTATTGATCCCGCGAAATCATGAAATCCTGAACCGGTTAATTCTTCAATCCAGCTTTGAAAGCCAAAATTTCCATTCCAAATCATCCCTTCAAATAGGGGGTATACGATGGCTACGATAAGAACATTCGCAAGCATCATTGGCCAGAATACGGCGCGCTCTGCAATGCCACCTGAAATAATCGCTGGGATTGCAGCTGCGAAGGTTACGAGGAAGAAGAATTTAACTAATGCAAATCCGTTTCCAGCCATCATTTCCTCAGCGCCCATTAAAAATCCAGTGGCGTAAGCGACTTGGTAGCCTATAAAGAAATAAGCAATAGTTGATACACCAAAGTCGGTTAGTATTTTCACTAATGCATTGACTTGATTTTTGTGACGCACTGTTCCTACTTCGAGGAAAGCGAAACCTGCGTGCATAAAGAGTACAAGAATCGCTCCAAGTAAAAGAAAAAAAGTATCCGATCCGGAAACGATTATATCAATGCGTTCGGCGAGACCTGTGAGTGTCGGCTCCATAATTATTCTCCATCATGAGCACTGTTTTGGTGCATTTTATGCCAAGTAGATTGAGATACGCACCAATGTAAATCCGAATTCACGGAAGTGGGGCATATTTTTATATTTTGATGAAGAAGAGCGAAAAGCATGCCAGAACTAGATGTTGTTACGCTGGTATCCTTTCTAATTAAACTCACTAGCGTTTGTTTTACGATCAGCGCATTAAAAGTTGTTTTTTTGCCCTACTAAATTTGTTGGTAAATTACTATATTGTGGGTATTTTTTGAGATAGATCGGGATTATTAATGCGCCGTACGAAAATTGTAGCTACTTTGGGGCCAGCGTCTGATCGACCGACCGTCCTTCGTCGAATGATTGAGGGCGGGGTAAATGTTTTTCGACTTAACTTCTCTCATGGGGAGGGAGACGATCATAGGCGACGCGCTAATGAGGTGCGGAAGATAGCTAAAGAGTTAAATGCGACGGTCGCTGTCTTGGCCGATTTGCAGGGTCCTAAAATTCGAATTGCCTGTTTTAGAGATGAATTCGTCAACTTAAAGAAAGGTGCTTCCTTTGCACTGGACTCCTCAGTCGACAAAAACGATGGTGATGTTGATCGAGTAGGACTGGATTATCCGGAGCTGTCAAAAGACTGCTCAAATGGTGATTTTTTACTTCTAGATGACGGACACATAGTCCTCGAGGTGATTCAGGTTTTTTCCACTGGCCGCGTTTGTACGGAGGTTGTCCAGGGTGGTAAGTTATCAAATAATAAAGGAATTAATAAGTTAGGTGGTGGCCTCTCAGCGCCAGCGTTAACTGAGAAAGATTATGCTGACATGGACATTATTTCCGAGATCGATGCTGACTACGTGGCCATCTCATTTCCTCGTGACGCCAGAGACATGCAGCTAGCTAGAAAAGCTCTCAAGCAGAGGGGTTCTAATGCGTTTTTAATGGCGAAAATCGAGCGAGCTGAAGCTGTCGCTACCGACATTGGATTAGATGATCTTATTTTAGCAAGTGATGCTGTGATGGTTGCGCGGGGGGATCTTGGCGTCGAAATAGGTGATGACCGTCTAATTGGTGTTCAAAAAAAGATCATCGCCCGGTCCCGTGCTTTGGATCGACCAGTAGTTACAGCAACTCAAATGATGGAGTCCATGATTTCTAGTTCCATGCCAACTCGAGCTGAGATTTTTGATGTAGCAAATGCAGTTCTTGATGGTACTGACGCTGTTATGTTGTCGGCCGAGACGGCGATTGGGGATTATCCGGTTGAGGTAGTTCTTGCTATGGCTAAAACTGCTGAAGGTGCTGAGTTGACTGACGAGGCTCAGGCCCTTGGAGCCCGCGTAGATGTGGAATACGGCCGGCGTGATGAGGCGATCGCTCTAGGCGCTATGTATATTGCAGGGCACTTGAAGAATCTCTCAGCAATTATATGCATTACTGAAAGTGGCTCCACCCCTTTATGGATGAGCCGCTCAGGATCTCGATTGCCCATTGTCGCATTGTCAAATCAGCCTAAAACTCTGAGTAAGATGGCTCTTTTTAGGGGCGTAAGTCCATTGCGATTTGATCCGCCGCCGAGCCAGTCGATGAGTTATGTAGATAAATTGGTCGTAAGAATAGTATCGTCTCATTTGAAGCTGCCGAACGATAGTCAGGTAATTTTAACTCGAGGTGACCGGCTAAATATGCCTGGTGGAACTAGTACCCTGAAAATTATGGTAGTAGGGGACGCCGAAAATGCAGCAGAAAGCACTAACTAATTCCTAATGAATAATCGAAAATAAATTTTATTGAAGATTTTTTTCAAATACTTGGTAATGATCTGTTGTAAAGCCAAGCACGAGATATGTTTCGTGAGCGCGTACATTAGCTGTTTCTGCGTAGAGCCTGAGCTTAATAGCACCCTCAATACGCGCTTCATTTTCGACGTGCTTGAATAATCTGCTAAATACGCCCTGTCTTCGATATCTTGGCCATACGTATACGCTTTGGATCCACCAGATCAGGCCATTCCGCCAGTCTGACCACTCATAGGTGATCATCAGTTGTCCGACGACTTCATCATCTTGTTCGATAACCCAATAAGTGCCTTTATTAGGATCCTCAATAATTGCGCGAACTCCTGACACGAGTATTTCAATGTCGAGAATCAGGTCTTCGGTCTCTAAGGCAATTCCTTGATTGCCTTCAATAATTTTTGGAATGTCGTTTTTTCTAGCTTGGCGGGGTCGATTCATGCTATCCCCAAAGGTTCAAATATAATTAAATGGTAAAAGATACGTGACGTTCGAAGCTCGCAATAGTCAATTAGAGCATTACATTCGCGAGTCGTCAGACGCAAGCATTTTGCCAAGTGTGATTTTTAAACAAAATCTATGTGAGCGTTTGTAAGATTATTTCAGTATCGCTGAATTGGATTCTATTCCGTCAGGAAAAGCTCAGATATCCTGGCGCTCTACGAATTCCCATGTGTTTCCTGCAATATCCCTTACTAGTACGCAACGTCCAAAATCTTCGTGACGCGGCCCATCCGTAATGGCTACGTTTTTCTCGCTAAAACGAGCAATATCGATGTCTAGGTCCTTGGTATCAACGAAGGCAAATACCCTTTTTCCTGATTGACGACCGACAAGTGACTCGTCTCCGATTTTAGGAGTCACAAGGCTGATGGTTGTGCCATTTTTGTTGGCTGCTATGCGCACAATCCGCTTGTTCTCAGAAACTAGGCAGTCTTCGATGAGATTGAATGCAAAGGCGTTGATGAAAAATTGCTTGGCTTCTTCTATGTCTAAAACTAATAAAGTGATTCGATTGAGGTGCATACAAAACTCCAATGTTTTTTTAAGGATATTTCGAGACCTTAATAAAGAAAATTAGATGATATTCGCAGTTAATCCATTTGATACTTTTGTGAACGCCACTGCCTAATATTATGAAAATTCATTTATCAATAACGGGCTTATTTTTTTTAGCTTTAATAGTTGCATGTATTTTGAGTGAATCAGCTCAAGGGGGGGCTTTATTAAAAATACCCACTCTGAAGAGTGGGTTCGGACCATTATTCCTAAAAAATCAGTCCCAAGACAGTGCGCCACCGACTTGGTATTCAGTGACTCGAGTCTCAAAAAAATTCTTTTCTTTCCGTAAATCCATGATTTCACTCATCCAAGGGAACGGATTTTCTACGCCAGGAAACTGCTCGGACAGACCGATCTGCGTCAGACGTCGATTAGCAATGAACTTCAGGTAGTCTTCCATCATTTGGGCGTTCATCCCTAGTATTCCACGTGGCATAGTGTCACGAGCGTATTCGATTTCTAGTGCCAAGCCCTCGAGAATCATTTGTGTCATTTTTGCCTGGAATTCAGCAGTCCACAACTGAGGATTTTCGTTCTTGATCTGATTAATTACGTCCACACCAAAATTTACATGCATTGATTCATCACGCAGAATGTATTGGAACTGCTCGGCTACACCCGTCATTTTATTTCTGCGGCCCATCGACAGGATCTGCGTAAAGCCACAATAAAAGAACAAGCCCTCTAGAACACAATAAAAGGCAATCAGATTTTGTAGCAATTCCTGATCAGTTTCAGTTGTTCCTGTTTGAAAATTTTGGTCGCCAATTGCCTGTGTGTACTTCAATGCCCAAGTCGACTTTTTGGCAATCGCAGGAACTTCTCTATACATATTAAAAATCTCACCCTCATCCATGCCGAGTGATTCAATGCAGTACTGATACGCGTGAGTATGAATTGCTTCTTCAAATGCTTGGCGTAATAGATATTGCCGACATTCTGGGTTGGTAATCAGACGATAAATTGATAAAACTAAATTATTGGCAACCAAAGAGTCTGCGGTAGAGAAGAAGCCGAGGTTTCTCTTAACTAACATTCGCTCATCGTTCGATAGCCCATCATTTGACCGCCACAGCGCAATATCTTGTGTCATATTGATTTCTTGAGGCATCCAATGATTGGCGCATCCGTCAAGATATTTGGTCCATGCCCAGTCATATTTGAACGGTACTAGCTGATTTAAATCCGCGCGGCAGTTGATCATGCGCTTGTCATCAACGTGAATGCGGTCTGCACCCACCTCAAGTTCTTCAAATGCTGGGGTTAGATCCATCTTTTCGAGCGCTTTTTGAGCGATCTCAAACGCTGTCAAACCCTCCTGATTATGTTGTGTTGAGTTAGATGACGGTACTTCTTTGATCTGATCAGAGACAGTTCCAATCGTGGCCCTCAAATCTTGTTTTGGTGACACGATCGGCTGATCTTCTGGTTCGTTAAATGCATTCCAATCAAGCATAATTTTTTCTCCTAAAGCGCTTAAATAATTACTGGCAGGCTTCACAGTCAGGGTCGTCTAGACTGCAGGCCAGAGGCACAGCAGCTGGCGCGGCGACCTGCTGTGCCTGAGCAGAGACAACAGCGTTTAGATTTGACTTGTTAATAGTAGATTTTTCAGCAGATGTAGCTCCAAGTGCTCGGAGATAGTAGGTCGTTTTGAGTCCTTTGAACCAAGCCATTCGGTAGGTAACATCAAGTTTCTTTCCGTTGGCATTGGCAATATAGATATTAAGACTCTGTGCTTGGTCAATCCATTTTTGTCGACGAGCAGCGGCGTCAACAATCCAGCGCGTCTCAACTTCAAATGCAGTTGCATATAGCGCTTTTAGGTCATCTGGAACACGAGCAATCTGCTGGACAGATCCATCATAGTATTTGAGATCATTGACCATGACATTATCCCAAAGTCCACGTTCTTTAAGATCGCGAACTAAGTAGGGATTGACAACCGTAAATTCGCCTGACAAATTCGATTTCACATAGAGGTTTTGGTATGTGGGCTCAATCGACTGCGACACACCGGTGATGTTTGCGATCGTGGCTGTTGGTGCGATGGCCAAGACGTTTGAGTTCCGCATGCCGTTCTTAGCTTTTTCACGGAGTTTGGTCCAGTCGAGTTTGCAGGTGGTATCCACGTCAAGGTAATTTGCTCCACGTTCTTCCCTCAGTTTTTCCAATGAATCAATCGGTAAAATGCCTTGCGACCAAAGGCTGCCATCAAAGGTTTGATATGCACCACGCTCGCGGGCCAGCTCACTTGAGGCCTCAATCGCATAATAAGAAATAATCTCCATAGACTCATCTGCAAAGGCTACCGCTTCATCTGAACCATAAGGAATGCCTAGTTTATAAAGCGCGTCCTGGAAACCCATAATCCCGAGACCGACCGGCCGGTGTTGCATATTAGAGTGTTTTGCTTGAGGCACAGCGTAGTAGTTGATGTCGATTACGTTGTCGAGCATCCGAACCGCTGTCTTGACTGTTTTACTTAATTTCTCACGGTCCAGCCCGACACCCTTAGATACATGCTTACAGAGGTTTACTGAACCTAGATTACAGACGGCGATTTCGTCGGCATTCGTATTTAACGTAATTTCCGTGCAAAGATTTGATGAGTGCACGACCCCAATGTGTTGTTGTGGACTCCGAAGATTGCAGGAGTCTTTGAAAGTGATCCAGGGATGGCCTGTTTCGAAAAGCATGGAGAGCATCTTTCTCCACAAATCTTTGGCCTGTACCCTCTTAAATAGTGTGATTTCTCCACTTCGGGTCATTGCTTCATAGGCCTCATAACGGGCCTCGAATCTCTTGCCAAAAAGATCATGAAGGTCTGGGCAGGTTGAGGGTGAAAAGAGAGTCCACTCTCCGTCTTCAAAGACCCGTTTCATAAATAGATCAGGCACCCAGTTCGCTGTATTCATGTCGTGCGTTCGGCGGCGATCATCTCCTGTATTTTTTCGGAGCTCTAAAAACTCTTCAATATCCATGTGCCAGGTTTCAAGATAACCGCAGACTGCACCTTTGCGCTTACCGCCTTGGTTCACAGCTACTGCTGTATCGTTTACTACCTTGAGAAAAGGTACGACCCCTTGGCTCTTGCCATTTGTGCCTTTAATATATGAACCTAGAGCCCGTACGGGCGTCCAGTCATTACCCAGACCCCCCGCCCACTTCGACAGCATCGCGTTGTCCCGGATAGCCGAATAAATACCATCTAAATTATCAGGAACGGTGGTTAGAAAACAGCTAGAAAGTTGGCTTCTCAAAGTCCCAGAGTTGAATAACGTCGGGGTAGAGGCCATGTAATCGAAACTAGAGAGTAACTGATAGAACTCAATTGCTCTTTCTTCTCTATTTTCTTCTTTGAGTGCCAATCCCATAGCAATTCGCATAAAGAATACTTGCGGTAATTCAATGCGTATTTCATCGTTATGAATGAAGTAACGATCGTATAAAGTTTGAAGGCCTAAGTAAGTAAATTGATTATCACGCTCGGCAATCATGGCAGAAGCCATTTGGTCGAGGTCGTATTCCAAAAGCTCTGGACAAACCAACTCGTTTTCAACGGCAAGAGATAGAAAAGATTTTAGGGCTGCTGGATACAGTGTTTCCATTTCAAACTGCGTTGCTTTTTCCGCTATTCCAAGCCTTGACAATGCCTTGGCTCGGATGTCGTCTAGCAGTAAACGAGCTGTCACATAGGAATAGTTAGGTTCTCTCTCGACTAATGTTCTGGCACTCATTATCAGAGACGTGTTTACGTCGTTTTGAGTCACCCCATCGTAAAGGTTTTTTAGCGTCTCGTTGAGTATTACCTCCCCGTTAACATCCAATAAACCATCGCATGCTTCACCAATGACTGTTTTTAAGCGGCCAACATCTAATGGCTCTTTTGAACCATCTTCCTTGACGATTTTAATTTCGGGGTGCATCTCCCGAGCGACCTCAGTCTTCTCAGATCGCAATCGTTTGCGTTCTTCCCGATAAAGCACGTAGTCACGGGCGACACGGTGTTCCCCGTTGCGCATCAAGCAGAGCTCCACTTGATCCTGGATATCTTCGATATGCACAATTCCACCTGAAGGCATTCTGCGTTGGAAGGTGTCAATTACTTGGGCAGTCAAACGTTCTACGGTTTCATGAATCCGATTGCTGGCTGCCGCTGTATTTCCTTCGACAGCGAGGAAGGCTTTACTTATTGCGACAACAATCTTGGTTGGATCAAATACTACTACTGCACCGTTCCGTTTCATGACCCGAATTTCGCCCGGTGATGGTGTGACTTGACGAGTTAACGATGCCGTCTGCGATGAAGCTGATTGTGGCTCCGTCTGTCCACTTACCCGACTAGATTGATACATTAAGCCTCCACCAATTCCTTGGTTCTTGTTTTTACTATAACCCCAAGATCTTGGGGTTGGTACGTTATCTATACACAAGATAGTGTGGTTGAGTGTGAAGTCAACCCAAAAGTTTTGTGGATAAATTGGGGACAAATTTTGAAGATTTACCGAAGCCTTACTACTTAAGGCCCCGGCTTCGATGGGGTTGTGGATAACCCTGATTATTTAAGTAATTAAATTGAATTTTTTTCGCGATCATCTAAAATTTAGTCATGCTTTCATTTCACTTCTAGCTGTCTTTTAGCTCTGAAATTGCGGCAGTAATTTTCATTAATTGAGTATGGGCTTCATCGAGCCGCCCGCGCTCTCGGCTTACTACATCAGTAGGTGCTTTGTCAATAAATCCTGGATTACTCAGTTTTTGAGACAAGCCCTGTATGTCCTCGTTGAGCCTTTTGAGTTGTTTCTCAAGCCGAACTATTTCTGTCGTGACATCAATGAGTCCTGCGATGGGGACATGAACTTCGAGTGACCCCACTAATTGAGTGGATGAAGTTGGGGAGCTTTCAGTATTCTTGAGAAATCTGACGCCTGACAATTTAGCTAAGGGTATGATCAGAGCCTTTAAGCGCCCCATGCGGGCACGGTCATCGTCTGAGCCGCCAGAGAGAAGCATCGGGATGCTCTTGGCCGGTGAAAGATTCATTTCGCCCCGGATGGTGCGCACAGCCGCTATCACTGACTTCGTCCAGGCGACGTCCGCTTCTGCTTCCGAATCCTCTTTGTTTAAATTGGCCAAAGGATAGGGGGCTTTGGAGATGGTATCGTCACCTTTATCGATCAATGGCGCTACTTTTTGCCAAAGCTCTTCAGTGATGAAAGGCATCAATGGGTGGGCCAGGCGTAGGATGGTTTCAAGGACGCCGACTAACGTTCTTCGTGTGGCTGCTTGCGTATTAGCGGATGCGCCACCTTCTGCAAGAATCGGCTTGGTGAGCTCTAAATACCAATCACAATATTCGTTCCAAATAAACTCATAAATGACCTGGCTCGCGATATCAAGACGATAACTCTCGATAGCCTTTGCTACTTTGGCTTCTGTCTTTTGTAGTAGCGAGACAATCCAGCGGTCAAATACGGTGAGGTCGGATGGGGTGGTGCCGGTAAGCCGTTCTCCTTCGACTCGCATCAACACGAATCTAGTTGCATTCCATAGCTTATTACAAAAGTTTCGGTAGCCCTCAATTCGACCAACATCGAAATTAATATCTCGACCTGTGGATGCCAAAGAGCAGAAAGTATAACGTAGCGCATCCGTTCCATAGGATTCAAGACCCTTTGGAAACTGCCGTCTTGTTGTTTCTTCGATCCGGTCTTTCATATGTAGCTGCATCAGAGAGCCGGTCCGTTTTTTTACGAGATCTTCCAGGCCAATGCCGTCGATGAGGTCAATTGGATCTAAAACATTGCCCTTCGACTTTGACATTTTTTGACCTTCAGAATCACGCACTAAGCCATGTACATATACGGTCTTAAAGGGCACGTCACCTGTGAACTTTAGAGTCATCATTATCATTCGAGCGACCCAGAAGAAAATGATGTCAAAGCCAGTGACCAGAACGCTTGTTGGGTGATAGCGCTTTAAAGCATCGGTATTATCAGGCCAGCCAAGCGTCGAGAAGGTCCAAAGCGCAGATGAAAACCAGGTGTCTAAAACATCTTCGTCTTGAGTTAATTCAAAGTTATCACTTAGGCCGTATTTGACTCGCGCTGCGCCCTGGTTTTCAGCAACGTATATCTGACCATCTTGGCCGTAAAATGCAGGAATTCGGTGGCCCCACCACAACTGTCTGGATATGCACCAGTCTTTTAAGTCGCGCATCCATGCAAAGTAGGTGTTTTCCCATTGTTTGGGAACGAACTGAATGGAGCCATTCTCGACGGCTTCAATTGCTGGCTTAGCAAGTGACTCCACCGCTACAAACCACTGATCCGTCAATAAGGGTTCAATTACTACTCCTGAGCGATCACCGCGGGGCACTTTTAATGTATGCGGATCAGTTTTTTCGAGCAGCCCTAGTGCATCTAAGTCGTCGACAATCTTTGTTCTGGCATCAAACCGATCTAAACCGCGATAAGGTTTTGGAACTAGATCGTTGAGTGTCGCATCTTTGTTGAGAATATTAATAATCGAAAGTTTGTGACGTTCGCCCATCGCGTAATCGTTGAAGTCATGTGCGGGCGTGATCTTTACGCAACCAGTCCCGAATGCGGGGTCCACGTAGTCATCCGCTATAATGGGTATGATGCGATCTGATAATGGCAAACGGATCGTTTTTCCAATTAGATGGTTGTAGCGTTCGTCTTCTGGGTGAACTGCAACTGCAGTATCTCCAAGCATGGTTTCAGGTCTGGTGGTGGCGACGATTAGGTGGCCTGTTTCATCAGACAACGGATATCGGAAATGCCACAGCGAGCCTTGCTCTTCTTCGCTTGCAACCTCCAGGTCTGAAATTGCGGTCAGCAGCGCTGGGTCCCAATTGACTAGGCGTTGACCGCGGTATATCAGTCCCTCATCAAATAGACGTATGAATACTTCTTGTACTGCCCGGGAGCAGCCTTCATCCATCGTAAAACGTTCACGCGACCAGTCAGCGCTTGCGCCCATGCGACGAAGTTGTTGTGTGATCATGCCACCGGAGGTTTGCTTCCATTCCCAGACTTTTTCAAGAAATTTTTCGCGACCCAGTTCATGACGAGAGATGTCGCTAGCCAGTAACTGACGCTCAACCAGCATTTGAGTTGCGATACCGGCATGATCTGTTCCGATCTGCCAGAGAGTATCCCGCCCTTGCATCCGGTGATATCGGATCAGTGCATCCATAATGGTGTCCTGGAAAGCATGGCCCATATGCAAGGATCCGGTCACATTAGGTGGTGGGATCATTATAGAGTACGGTAAACCCTGCTGAGACGGGGCAAAGTGGCCATTATCTTCCCAGAATTGATACCATCGAGTTTCAATCTTGGCAGGGTTGTATGTTTTTTCTAATGTATCAGTCATGAGCGCAGATCGTGTTGTGTAATTGAATAGCCATTAAATTTCAATTGTTTCCAGTTTGCTCGGGTATTCGCAAGGACTTCAGGTACTTGGACCACTATTTCCACCAGGTGTTCAAAATGTGAAAACCATTGTGGTAGGGGCCCTGAAAGATTAATCAGCATCCCGAACTGACCCCTCGGATCAGTCCAGCCAATTCCAACGGTTTTGGCTGGCGTCCCACTTTTGTTGTCTTGGACTGCATGAGGAATGAAGCTTTGATCGTCCGCCCAAAGCATATGATCCAATAATTCAGCGTCTTTAGAGTTTGCTACATGGCAATGTATTTGCTGTCCTTTTCGCCATGATTGTCGCACAAACTTGACTGCAAATCTGGTCCGTGCATCGAGGGTTTCATCGCCGAGGATGTAGTAAGATATTTTGGTCATTTAATGAGCCAGCTCACTAATAAGGGTACAGGGCGTCCAGAGGCTCCTTTAGCCTTGCCTCCACTGAACCAGGCGGTTCCTGCAATATCTAAGTGTGCCCAGCGATATTTTTCAGTGAAGCGAGCAAGAAAGCAGGCGGCGGTGGTCGCGCCGGCATCTCGGCCACCAATGTTAGCAATATCAGCAAAGTTGGAATCTAGTAACTTTTGATAAGGAGCTTCAATGGGAAGTCTCCAGCAAGGATCGCCAGTCTCGCGACCGATTTTAATGAGCTCATCAGCTAGTGCATCGTCCGTACTTAGTAGGCCCGAATTATGCCGACCCAGGGCGATTAGGCAGGCGCCCGTGAGTGTTGCGATATCGATCACGGCTTCAGGCTCAAAGCGTTCGACATAGGTCAATGCATCGCAAAGGACCAGCCGCCCTTCGGCATCGGTATTTAAAATCTCAACTGTTTTTCCTGATAATGTAGTAACTACGTCACCAGGTTTGGTCGCTTTCCCTGATGGCATATTTTCAGCCGCAGCGATGACGCCAATGATATTAGCGTCAACATCCATTTCACTTATCGTTTGCATGCAGCCCATGACCGTTGCCGCTCCGCACATGTCATATTTCATCTCATCCATTCCGGCACTTCCCTTTATGCTAATGCCGCCCGTGTCAAAGGTGACTCCTTTGCCGACTAATACTTTTGGTTTTGAGCTGACATCCTTAGCTCCTTGATAATTCAAGATGATAAATCGAGCGGGTTCCTCGGAGCCTTGTGATACTGAGAGCAAGCAGTGCATTCCGATCTCGCGTAAGGCGTCTTCATCAAATACTTCACAACTGAGTTTAGGAAAACGATCTGCTAATTGAACGGCTTGATCTGCGAGGTAACGGGGCGTGCAGATATTGGCAGGAAGATTTCCCAGTTCCCGGGTTAGGTTTGCACCCTGTCCCAATATGATCCCATTGAAAACCTCATCTTTTTGTTTTTCTGTTCCGAGGATTGAGAGCGTTGCCAACTGTTTTTCAGGTTTGCCTTTGTTATCTTTTTTTGATTTCGTTGCTGTGTACTCGTATTGCGCCCATTCAATACAATATCCGAGTCGGCCCAGAGGGCTGTTGGCCTGATTTGAAAGAGATTTTAGGTGTAAGGCAGCGTCAGTAATCGGAAGGCCTCTCAGCAACTTTCCCAATCCAGAAAAAGCTTCATTTTGTGCCAAAGCATCAAAATTTTCGGGCTTGCCGAGCCCCAAGAGCACTAGTCGTTTGGCGGACAAGCTATTCTGAAGTCGAAGTACCAGTGTGCTGCCGTTAGAAGGCTTGAAATCACCACTTTCGATTAATTCCACAATCAGTGTATCGAGTTCTGTGCGAGTAGGCTCTACACTGTCGGTGTCAGGAACGCCGATGATGAGGCATTCAGTCGTTAAATCGATGAGTTGGGATGTTTCAAGTCTTAGCTCCACAGGAGACTCCTTTTTGGTTTTCGATATCAGTTCGCGAGTGTAAGACATTTGGTCATTCTCAGGTACTTTAGTAAAGAAATTGTGCAGACTACTGTCGTGATTTCGGTGGTTCTTTTGCTGGTCGTATTGAGCGGTCGATTCATTCAGTTTTTGGAAAAAGCGGCCAACGGTGAATTGTCAGTTGATCTTATGCTGACGATGATTTTGTGGCGTATTCCCTCAAGTCTTGAGCTTATTATCCCGCTGGCTCTGACCCTCTCTGTATTAGTGGTTTTGGGCCGAATGAATCAGGATTCTGAACTGACGATTCTTCGTGCTTCGGGATATTCGGACAAACGCCTCATACTTGTTGTGCTGGTACCGGCAAGTTTAATCGCCTGCTTGGTTGCGTGGCTCTCGTTATTTGCCTCTCCGGATGTGGCTCGTGAGCTCGATAGGCAGGTGGCAGCGAAAGAAAATTTGACCGTATTCGATACGGTCGTCCCCGGTCGTTTTCAAACGGATACGTCAGGTCGATTAATTTATGCGGAGGGAATTTCTGCGGATCGACAATCTTTGATTGACGTTTTTATCTTCGAATACTCTAAAGCACAAGACATCGAAGTCTTTTTAACGGGTAAGACGGCTCGATTGGAATTGAATCAGGGTGAGAAATATTTGGTGCTCGTTGATGGTGTTAAGCACGTTGGTAATTCCAAACGCTTGGATTGGGAGATTTCGAAGTTCGATCGCTACCTCACACGCCTCCAACCAGATATGGCCGATCGGCCGGATTCGCTCGATACTAAATCGACCAAAGATCTACTTTTATCCGGAAATGCTGTAGAACTTGCCATCGCATCCTGGCGAATTTCTTTGCCTGTTGTTTGCTTACTTATGCTTCCTTGGGCTTTTTTGATGGGGCGTGGATCGCCCAGGCAAAGCCGTTTTATTTGGGTTATTCCGATTATTCTGATCCAGTTTTCCTACGTTACGGCTTTGTCGTTCGCGCAAAAGGCCGTAACGCTGGGTCAAATTGCGCCATGGCCGGGCGTATTTTGGGTACATATAGCTGTTTTCGGTATCGGGCTGGCACTGTTAATCTTGGTCCGCCTTGCCGAGCGGCGAGGTCTCTTGTGAATCGCTCTACATGGCTGATAACGCATGCGATTTGGTCAGCTTTTTTGATTGTTTTTTCGGTTTTTTTCGGTCTAGAGCTAGTCTTTCGAGTCTTGGATGAGGCAAAACTTCCTTACCTTTATTACATGGCTGAGGATATTATTTTAGTATCTATTTCTGGCATGCCACGACGACTATATTTGGATTTACCGCTGATTGTTTTGATTTCTGTTGCAGTTGGTCTGGGTGGGCTAGCGCAAACAAGTGAGCTTACTATTCTGAGGGCGGCTGGACTGAGTATCCGGCAAATATTTTTTAAAATTTGTCTTGTCTTATCCCCAGTATTGGTCTTGTCCTTGGGCATAGCTGAATTTGGAATGCCCGAATCTGAGCGTTATAGTCAAGCACTAAAAGATGACAAGGTTTCGGATGGAGTAGTGGATTCTATCTGGACAAGAGAGTCAGGAAATTATATTCAACTCGAGGGTCGGCCAGATGGCTCGGTAAGACGCTGGAAGCAAGTCGAAATGCGCGAATCTAAAGATGAAATAGTGCGATTAATTTCATCTGATGCAATCTTTTTTGGTGATCAGGTTGTCCAGCTATTTAATGCAAGAATCCTCGATTTTGGCTCAAATGCGATTATTGAAAGGGTTGAAACAATTTCCCAAGACACTAGCTTGTCAGCCCACCAAGTTCGCTGGTTGATTCAAAATCCCGAAGCTTTATCTTTGACTGAACTCTGGGATGCTTCGGCCTATCTAACCAGTGAAGGCCTCAATGCGCGCGCGCATAGCCAGCTTTTTTGGCAGAGATTGCTCCTGCCCTTTACCCTGATTGCTCTTGCCTTGTTGGCGTCGGCGACTGCGTTTGGATCGATGCGCTCGTTGGGAATGTCTACCCGAGTATTCTTGGCAGTATCAATGGGTTTGGTCTTTAAATATGCCATGGACATGGCATCTCCGGCGGTCTTTTTGGCAGGCGGTCATCCGTCACTAGCAATTGTATTGCCGCTATTAATTCCGTTGCTTCTCACGCCACGATTACTGCGCTGACTCAGCAGGCCTTGGCTCAGTCACCACGCGGGTATTAGAGAGTCGATCGTAAATAGTTTGTTTGTTTGCGGCCAAGTAGCCGGTGAATAATGTTAGGAACAGCGGTGCGGCGGTCGCGATACAGACCATGATCCGAGTGAGGGCTTGGCCATGACTCAGAGGGTTACCCTCTGTCGTTACGACCCGGAGTCTCCAGGCTCGCATCCCGGCTGTTCTACCGCCCTTACGCCAGGACACCCAGAAATAGCCGATGGTGAATATGGTGATAAATATTTGTGTTAGCCAGGGCGGTGATGGCCCGCCCGCGAGGACTGCGGCGATCAACGTTGCGAATAAAAATAAGGCTGCAACGATAAGCGCGTCATAAATCCATGCCAAAGCCCGTTTCCAAATGGGAGCGCTGTGGACGTGCATTATTGGGGCGCCTTGGCTGCTAACTGTATGTGGTCTGATCGGGATACAGATTTCAGTATTTTGAGGTATTCTGCGCCTTGTTCTGAATAGGCGCTGAGCGTGGGGATCAACCGCTCTACTGTGATTTCTTCGCGCTGAACACGCAGCTCGGCACGCTTGGTTCGGAGTTTTGTATACGCTCTGTGAGAGTTTATATTTTGATAGTAGGCGGCAACAGCATCCCCCGTGCTGTTAAAAGTTCTAACCTCGAGGTTAGGATTTGTACTCTGTTTCGGTTTGATCCCGCAGCCTTTTGAGTAGCATTGATGCCCAAAAAAATTATTACCGTTGACCGCAAACCGAGATGTGCCCCAGGCTGATTCAATTGCCGCTTGGGTCGCTACGAGCCGGGGCGGTAGTCCATCGACTCTCATCATAAGTTCATGCTGGATCGTATCGAGTGATGTATTTTCAGGCACCCCAAAGTACTTAGTCAAATAGATGAGAACCGCATCGGTCTCACTTTTTTTGATTTGGCGATTAATGGCGGCGTTTATGAATGTGCGGGCGGCTTCAAGGCGTTTATTTTCTGATTTAGCATACTGCATGATCTGGGATGCAAATCGTTGGCGCTGACTTTCGATACTCGGTTCGGCTGGGATAATTGGCCGCGGATCTCCAAGTAGTGCCTTTAACTCGCCGAGGTCAAATGCTTCTAGATCCGTTTCGTATGTTAGGACTGCGTATAACAAACTTGTCGTGACGACAAATATGATCGCTATGATAAAGCGCGTCATGATTCGATTTTTTCAATGCTTAACACTAAAATGCTCCGTACGGGGATCGTTTAATCCTTAGGATTGAAGTACACAGTAATTAATTTTCACATTCGAAAAAAAATTCATAACCAGAAAACTTATAATCTTTGAGTTTGCTGCTCCGCAAGATTTCACAATTTCTTTTGGTGTGGTCCAAGTGCTTTTCGACTATGTCTTTGTATTGATCGAGTGGCGCCGTTAAATTCAATCTATTCATAGTGAGACCTTCTGCAACGGCTTTTGCTGGCCCCCATCCGCGAGCCTCCGTCACAAAGGCAGATGACGATTCTTTGTTTTCTCGTAGCAGAAATAATTTATTGTTGTAATACACTCGTTGCTCCGTGCTGGTTCCGTATTTAACGGGCGACTGAGCGATACAGGATATCAGTAGAAAGCAGGATAGAAGGGCCACTACAATTCTCATATTGACCTCTGAGGCGAGTTACAACATCTATGAACTGTGGCCGAAACCCAGCTTTTGATCAACCCAATTTCAAGAAATTTTTTTGGATAGTGCGGGGTTTGATTAGTCGTCAGCCTGTACCTTAAGCAATGATCGGCGAAGTCTGAATGCATTTTTTAATCAATTATAAATTGGTACCGAAGGGGGGACTCGAACCCCCAAGCCCGCAAAGGCAACGGATTTTGAATCCGTCGTGTCTACCAGTTCCACCACTTCGGCATCGACTGACTTAAATGATTTTTAAACTAGGCAAAGCGCTAGAAAAAAATGTTCATTCAAGATCACGGGCAGAAATATACTGTTGGGGATTCGATTTGTCATTACAAAACTGACTTGCGTTCGTGTGCCGTTCTCTGTGCGCGACTCATTATTTGTTTGTGGATGGTCCTGGGATTGTTACAACCAGCATCCTGATTCTTGGTGTTTTTATGCATGAAAACGATCAGACTTTGAATTGGGGCGGCATGCCAACATCCTCCTATTTAGGGCATAAAAATATTTTGGAGCTACCCTTTAATAGTATGTTACCCGCCAAGAAAGAGATGATTGAGACTGAATATGATTGGACGAAAAATATATGCCCTTGGCCGAAAAGGCATTCGCGCGCACTTTGGCCAAAATGGCGAGGATATTTTGATCAAGCCATATTTGCGAAAGTTTTCTCGAGCACATTACCTTGATCTTGGTGCGCATCATCCTTTTAGGTTCAGTAATACCGCACTCCTTTGGATGAACGGATGGAATGGAGTAAATGTGGATGCAAATCCAAGATCGATCGAAATTTTTTCTAAAAAAAGAAAATCTGACACCTCAATTCATGCGGCCATCGTGACCCATAAAGAGCACACTGAAGGAACAAAGGAGGTCATTTTTTATTTGGATGCAAATGAAATAGGCTCTTCAAGAAATCAGATTTCGGCGCGCGGGAGCACACAACCAACACGTCGAGATCAAGTTCAGATCAAAGTGCCCGCAATGACCGTTGAGGAGATCTTGTGCGCGTGCGATTTGGAGCAAACAGAATACTTAAATGTCGATTTAGAGGGTATTGATGAGAAGATCATAAGGGAATTTGATTTTGAGAATTTTCGCCCGACAGTGATTACTATTGAGGATCATCAGTCTTGTATCGAGCATGTCATTAGTTCCCCGATTTCCGATTATATGTTCGCTAAGGACTATGTTCTGGTCGCCCGTTGTTTCATGACGTCTGTTTTCGCTAAAAAGTAAATTATTCAGAATTTATAACTAGGCGGCCTGAAAGGTACAGTGTGTTGGTCTTACAATGCCTTCTAATAAGAGTTGCGCTGCCTCTAATTCGGGCACCTTGTGATGTCCAAAGCATGGGAGTTTGGTTGGATGGCCATGTTTGGAATAAGACTTGATATGCGGCCTCTTCCGCGTGTTCTGGTGACGGGAATAACATACGAATTTAAATTTCATATCGACCAAATTCTTGCCAATTTTTGCGTAATCCATAGACTCCTCATCAATTCTCAAAGAGCTTTGCATGTGAAACGTCAAGATTTTGCTTACACATTACCAGTCGAATTAATTGCCTCAGAGCCACTCAAGTCACGAACCGATAGCCGTTTGATGATTATTACCCCTGATCGATCAATTCAACATGCTCAGGTTTCCGACTTTGCTGAGTTTGTTCAGCCGGGAGATGTTGTTGTTGCAAATAATACCCGAGTTTTTCCGGCCAGACTTTTCGGCCAAAAGGTGTCAGGGGGTCATGTTGAAGTCTTGATCGAGCGGTTGCTTACTGATGAATCGGTCCGTGCTTTTGTGCGCGCCTCCAAGTCCCCGGTACCCGGCGGAATTCTTTTAATGGACGGTGGTTTTCACCTAACGGTCACTGGGCGTGACGGCGATTTATTTTTGCTGTCGTCAGAACCTGGTGTCCGGATACTTGAGATGGCTGAATTATACGGCCATATTCCATTGCCACCTTATATTAAGCGTGATGATACGGACGATGATCGGACTCGTTATCAAACGGTTTTTGCGAAAGATGCAGGTGCCGTTGCGGCGCCAACTGCCGGATTGCATCTTGATCATGCATTGATTGATCGGATTCAAGCTCGGGGAGCCACTTGGTGTGAAATAACGCTTCACGTGGGTGCGGGCACCTTTAATCCGGTTCGCGTTGATGACCTTTCGGATCATGCAATGCATGCGGAGTGGTATCAGATTTCGGATGAAGTGGCATCACTTATTAATACGGCTAAAGCTGAGGGACGTAGGGTGATTGCAATTGGCACGACGACTCTGCGTTGCCTTGAGGGTTCAGCCTTGGCGAATACTGGTCGCGTTGCGGAGGAATCCAATGAAACGTCGATCTTCATCACGCCAGGTTATTCATTTAGTGTGGTGGATCTGCTGTTTACAAATTTCCACTTACCAGAATCGACTTTGTTGATGCTTGTGTCTGCTTTTGGTGGTTACGCGCGTTTGATGGCGTCATACCAAGACGCCATCATTAATCGTTATCGCTTTTTTAGTTACGGTGATGCGTGCTTAATTACTTTGGATCGGGGAGCGGGTTCGCATGCGTCCTGAATGCCATATGACATTTACCGTAAAGGCTACTGACGGGCTCGCACGGCGTGGTGAAATTACATTTCCACGGGGGGTGATTCAGACGCCTGCGTTCATGCCAGTTGGCACGTATGGAACTGTAAAAGGTGTCACGACCGAGCAGGTGGCTGAGAGTGGTGCTGAGATCATACTGGGGAATACCTTTCATTTGATGCTGAGGCCCGGACATGACCAGATAGCAGACTTGGGCGGGCTGCATCAAATGATTCACTGGAAGCATCCAATTCTTACCGATTCAGGTGGCTTCCAAGTATTTAGCCTTGGCAAGATGCGGAAGATCACGGAGGAGGGTGTGAAATTTAGGAGCCCTGTCGATGGTTCTGAGGTGTGGCTTGATCCTGAGCGCTCGATGATGGTTCAACGTAAACTGGGTTCTGATATTGTCATGATTTTTGACGAATGCACGCCGTACCCGGTGTCCTACGAGGATTCAAAAAAATCAATGGAGCTTAGTCTACGTTGGGCAAAGCGGTCGCTTCAAGCGCATGGGAGTTCACCCTCAGCACTGTTTGGGATCGTACAGGGTTCAATGTTTCTTGATCAGAGAGATCAGAGTTTAGATGCACTGGTTGAGATGGGTTTTGATGGATATGCCATTGGCGGTTTATCTGTTGGGGAGCCGAAAGATGACATGTTTAAGGTCTTGGGCCACGCAGCCCCTAAGTTACCTAAGAATCAGCCGCGTTATGTGATGGGCGTAGGAAAGCCCGAGGACTTGGTCGAAGGCGTCCGTCGTGGCGTGGATATGTTTGATTGCGTTATGCCAACCCGAAATGCTCGAAATGGACACTTGTTCGCTGATCGTGGTGTCGTGAAACTGCGTAATGCAGTGAATCGAAGTTTTGATGGCCCAATCGACCCCGCTTGTGATTGCTACACCTGCCAGCATTACAGTTGCGCCTACCTTCATCATTTAGATCGGTGTCGTGAAATCCTCGGATCTACGCTCAATACCATTCACAATCTGAGGCATTACCAACGCGTCATGGCTGGTCTCAGGGACGCGATTGCGGTTGGTAGTCTTGATTCGTTTGTGGCTGATTTCTATGAAAAACGTGGGTTGGCAGTGCCTAAAATAAGCTAATAAGTGATTCACAGTTGATTGGGCGGCCGCCACACTGTAGTTTTACGCGACTTTGAACGTACAGAGGATGAATAAGAAATGATTTCTAGTGCACATGCAGACACTGCGGCGGCTGGCCCAGATCCGATGTTCCAAATTCTCATGCTTGTTGGCTTTGTGGCCATCTTTTACTTCCTGCTATGGCGGCCTCAACAGAAGCGTGCCAAAGAGCATCGGAACTTGATTGATGGCTTAGCCAAGGGTGACGAAGTGGCAACTGGCGGCGGTTTAATGGGCCGTATTACTCGGGTGTCCGATGACTTGATTAAGTTGGAAATTTCTGAGGGCGTTGAAGTCGTGATTCAAAAGCCGGCAGTGGCTCTTCTTCTGCCGAAGGGAACCATGAAGGATGCTGCGAAAGCATAAATTGGGTTGCTTGTGATTCAACGTTTTTCTCTCTGGAAGACGGCAGTCGTTGTCGTCGCGCTGGTGCTTGGTGCCGTTTACGGGTTGCCGAATGGCTTTCCAGATGACCCGGCCTTGCAGGTCTCTGCGTCGCGCTCGACTGATGCACTTGGTGTGTCTGATCTAGAGCGTGCTCGGTCTGCCTTGACCGAGGCAGGTATTGTGCTGGTGGGTGAAGAATTTTCCGGCGCTCAGTCACTGATGCGATTCGATTCGGTCGAAACACAAATCACGGCCAAGGCGATCGTGCAAAAAACGCTCGGGCCTGAGTTCATTGTGGCCCTTAATTTAGCCCCGACGACACCAGAATGGCTTCGGTCAATCGGAGCCAGTCCGATGAAGTTGGGCTTGGATCTCCGCGGTGGCGTGCATTTTCTGATGGAAGTCGATTTAGACGCCGCGGTTTTGCAGCGTCTTGATACTTATGCATCAGAGATCAAGCAAACACTTCGTAAGCAACGCATTCGGTTTCGGTCAGTTTCTGTGGTCGAGGGTGGCGAGACCGTGATTCGCTTCTTAGATCCCGAGACGCGGGCTCAGGGTATAGAAAGTATTCGGAAGGATTATCCTGGTATCTTCGCGTACCGAGAACGCGAGGAAGATGGTGCGGCATTTCTGAGTCTGCTGCTCGCGGAGGGTGAGCGCGCGAATATCGAAAATTATGCGGTGAGCCAAAACTTGACGACGCTTCGAAATCGCGTCAACGAATTGGGTGTTTCCGAGCCATTGGTGCAGCGTCAGGGCGCAAACCGGATCGTCGTTGAATTGCCTGGTGTGCAGGATACGGCGACGGCTAAGCGCGTTCTTGGTGCAACTGCCAATCTCGAATTTCGTTTGGAGGCATTGCTGGATGCCCCGGCCCGCGATACTCAATCATTCAAATTTCGAGACAGTCTGAGAACGGCAAATCTGGAACGTGACATCATTACGACCGGAAATTCTGTGAGTGACGCCCGGACAAGCTTCGATGAGAATGGAGTGCCGCAGGTCAATATCAGCCTTGATGCGACGGGCGGCCGTCGAATGAGTGACGTGACTAAGACCTCGGTTGGGCGACGTATGGCGGTTCTATTTATTGAATCGAGAACGCGTAGTGAGGTTGATAAAACGACTGGAGAAAAGAAACAGATTCGTTTCAACGAGCAAGGTATTATTTCCCTGGCGACCATTCAGTCAGTACTTGGAAATCAGTTCAGGATTACCGGTCTTGATGACGCGCGTGAGGCATCTGAATTGGCGCTTTTGTTGCGCGCAGGTGCGCTGGCGGCACCCATTTATTTTGTTGAAGAACGGACGATTGGGCCCAGTCTTGGCGCGGAGAATATTCGATCTGGTCTGAACTCAGTAATTATTGGGTTCGTCTTGGTGTTGCTATTTATGCTCGCTTTTTATCGGGGCTTTGGGCTCATTGCCAACGTGGCTTTGGCGGTCAATCTTTTGCTTTTGATTGCGGTCATGAGTTTGTTGCAGGCTGTTTTGACATTGCCGGGAATCGCAGGGATCGTGCTGACTGTGGGCATGGCTGTGGATGCCAATGTATTAATCTTCTCACGAATCCGTGAGGAGAGAACGCGCGGACTTATCGATCCGCAAGCGATTAAGGTCGGCTTTGAGAAGGCGTTTATAACGATCTTGGACGCCAATGTTACGACCCTGCTGGTCGCAATTATTCTGGCTGGGATTGGTACGGGGCCGGTCAAAGGATTTGCTATCACGTTAGCGATTGGTATTTGCACATCTTTGTTCACTGCGACACTCGTGACCCGATTATTGGTTGAGGGTGTTTTTGGTGGTCGTCATCTTCCGAAGTGGGCCCTGTAACCGTGCAATTTAGTACACCATCAATTGATTTTATGGGGCCGCGAAAAATTACTGGTGGACTCTCGTTGCTGGTTGTTTTTGCGTCTGTGCTGTTGCTTTTTTTCAATGGACTGAGCTTTGGCTTGGACTTTACCGGCGGGTCATTGGTTGAGCTTCAATTTTTCGAGGAGCCCAACCTCGAGGTGATCAGGAGTACGCTGGTCACAGCAGGATTCCCGGACGCGGTCGTTCAGGCATTCGGTGCGCCGACGGATGTGGTGATCCGGCTTGCTCAGGATAATGCCCCGAAGGCGGGTGATGCGGTGTTTTCTGCGCTGCAGGGTGCGGGATTCGAACTTGAATTGCTGCGGTCTGAGTTTGTGGGGTCAGCAGTCGGCGAGGAGCTGAGAGAGCAGGGTGGCTTGGGTCTATTATTGGCCCTTGGCATTGTCATGCTGTACGTGACGTTTCGATTTCAGTTTAAGTTCTCTATTGGTGCCGTCGTAGCTCTGGTTCATGACGTCTTGATTGTGCTTGGCGTATTCGCGTTGTTTGGATTAAATTTTGATCTGACTGTGCTGGCCGCCATCCTGGCCGTGATCGGTTATTCGCTGAATGATTCAATCGTGGTCTCTGATCGAATTCGAGAGAATTTTCGAATCATGAGGACGGATGACTCAGCCCATGTCATCAACTGCTCGATTAACCAAACCCTGAGCCGGACCATTGCCACGTCGATGACCACGCTATTGGTTTTGGTGGCACTGCTTATTTTCGGTGGTGAGCTGATTTATCATTTCTCGTTAGCACTCACCGTAGGTGTTGCTGTGGGCACATATTCTTCGATTTATGTGTCGTCAAACTTGCTGCTTCTGATGAATATTTCCCGTGATGATCTCCTGACTCCAGAGAAGGAAGATGACTTGGACGACCGTCCCTAAGTTCTAAATACGTGATTTCAGGTCAGAAAATAGTTAATTTCACCTCGTAATACCCGTTTTTTTTG
>Ga0209192_10000524_pt1 | contig 36944 bp, 29 predicted proteins | sample ArcticOcean_MG_C_11_FD_187433 | JGI IMG/M metagenome (GOLD analysis project Ga0209192, IMG submission 187433) | Marine microbial communities from western Arctic Ocean - ArcticOcean_MG_CB2_154 (SPAdes) (version 2) | ecosystem: Environmental > Aquatic > Marine > Oceanic | place: Arctic Ocean... | reverse complement strand
GCCGAAACAACACAAGCCACCAAGGTTTGTGTTTTTTTGTGACTCCGTCTCGGCATCCCCGTTTGTGTTTTTCCGTGATGCCTCGTCTGGTTCCCCATCCGCGTCAGTACCGGACTCGTCCCCCCTTCCCCTTGTCACGCACTCGCCGCTTCCCGTGACCACCGCGAGCGTTATCACGGTATCTCGACTGCTGTGAAGGCCTTTCAGCTCACTCCAAATCGTCTCCGCGTCGCGTCCGGCGCCCGCCCCCGCTCCGTTCGCGAAGGCCAGGATGCGCATTTTTGGTGGGGGAAACGCCAGGGGTTCTGTCTGTGCCTGGGTTTCTTGTGCGATTTCGGACAAAGGTAGGCGCGCCCTTTGCGTCCACGTAGTCCGCGCCCACACAGGCAAGCACGTAAGCGCCAGCAACACCGCGGTTACGCTGACCGCCAATCGCTTTCCCGAAGGACCCTTCCCGTTTTTCGCCCACCGAGAGAACTCATCCTCGGGAGTCAGGAAGCTCCCATCCCGGTCCCCATCCCCAACCGGCTTGACCCCGACCGGCCACCGCCCCAAGGGACTCAGCACCCCCTTAACCTCCCTCGCCAGCCTGGCGAAAATAAGCAGGCAAAGAAGCGCGCCCGCGTATTGCTCGAGGTCGTCCATCCTCCCGGGCGTGAGGGGACCGGCAAAGGCGACGCGTGCGCGCCAATGCCACGATCGATCGGCGTTTCGCAGAATAAATTTGGCCAAATAAAACACGCTTTGACCGAGACGCGAGCCGTTGATCGGTCGCTTGCAAAGCCTCGGTCGGAAAATTGCATCCCTGACCCCTAAACCTTGGGTTTAAAACACACCCACAACCTCGTCCACGAGCCTCCGCGCGAAATGGAATCCGGTCCGCAAACGTGGCTCACAAAGCGAGTTCAGATTGGGTATGCACTTTTTGCCCCGGTTGAGCGTTTTGGTTGGCTACGAAGCGTCGCTTTGGGGGCGGTCTGAAAAAGCGTGAATAAACATTTTACCGTGACTGGCTTGCAGTGACCAAATTCAAAGAAAAAATTTGCCCGGGCGGATAAAATGCACGGCTTTCTGGCTTCGGCTTGAAGAGAGAGCACGCTTTAGACGCGTCTTCTCTCCGTCCATCGAGCACACGCACGCGCGCGGTGTCGTTGCGCGCGGTTCGTGTTCCGGTTTCGCGTCGCGCGTTACCCGCGAATCGTCCGTGCGAAACCCCCGACGAAGCGCACGGTCGCGTGCCGCACGGTGGGTCGCGTCGCGGTGACAACCGGGACGCCATTTTGTGTCTTCGCCTTTGCGCCGAGCCGGGCCGATCACTCGTCATGTTGCCGGCCACCCCGGTCAGCGTGCCCCTCACCGCGGGTTCCCTTGCTTTGCTCGATACCCCCGAGTACGGCGAGGACCCCTGTGCTATGCTGCTGCGACGAAACCTAGACTCGCCGCACTGCATGGAGGACCCGAACGTCCCGAACCGCGACGACGATGACGCGTCGAGCCGGCGTTCGTCGATGGACGCGGACGAGGAGACCGACGCGGACGAGACGAGTCACCATCCCGGCGAACCCGCCGTTCACTTCGACGCCACGAACGGTTCGTTCGTGGCGTACCTCGCCCCGAGGGGGCCCCTCGGCACGCATGACAACGGCCAGTTCGCAGACACCTTCGCGTCGCACCTGGCCAACGGCCAGGCTCGCCGGGTCGGGGACCGGGGCGCGGTGGCGCACGACCGGGGCGTGCAGGTTTGCACGAACCAAAACCGGGTGGTTTTGTTCCGCGGCGTGCTGCGGAACAAAAAAAAGCTCGCGAAAGAGTTGGGCTTGGCGCAGTCACTACCCAACGCTGCTGGAGAGTCGTGTAAATCTCAAATCTCCTGCGCCGAGCTCGTGGAGCGTCTGTACGACCAACACGGCGTGGGGTTCGTGGACAACCTGGAGGGTTTCTGGGCGTTCGCGATCGTGGACGCGGATTGCGCCGGGGGACACGTTTTCGCGGCGACCGATCGGCACGGCACGCTCCCGCTTTTGAAAGGCCGGTGCCCGCTCGGAGGCATCGTGGTGGCGCACTGCGGGGTTTGTACGGGCGGTGGCGGCGATTCTTCTCAGGACACACACAACACGTGCACCCGCATCAAAGGCGTGCTGGACCGGCAGATGGTTGGCGGCGCCAGTGTGGTGCCGCCTGGAACCTACGTCCTCGGTAACCGGCACTGCCGCGCGCACAAGTACTGCCGCAGCGCGGATCACGAACGCGCGCTCCAAGAGATGCGGAGCCGGGATTTATCCTACGCAAGCCTTGGCGAGCTTACGGGATCCGAGAAGACAAGTAGTGATTACGGTGCGCTGGCACACAGAGCGCCGCCTGGCGCTGCAGCGAGGTCCCGTGAGCACTCGTTTTCGGACTTGCGGAACGCGTCGCCGGCGCGGCGCGAGCTTACCATCGTAAGCTCGTGTGAAAAAGAAAAGACTCGCCACCGCTTCGCCGAGCCGGTCGCTTCGCGCTGCGCCGCCATTTCGCGGCGCAGCTCGGTGAAAGAACTGGAAGGGTGGGACCTCGGCGAGAACCTCGGGGTTTGGTCGTCAAAAGCGGCGAGTGATGACGCGGAGGAGTTTGAAATGCAGTGCGAGTCACGCATGGGCGCGGCGTTTCGCGAAGCGGAGCAAGCGAGGGCGGCGTCTGTCGCGGTGGAGATCGCGAACGTCCGCATTGAGTCGGTTGACACGTTTCGGAAAAACGCGTCGTCGTCGCCGGAGGGTTCCGATTTCCTGTCGCGGCTCGGCAGCGGCGCTTCCGACCAAAGCGCGGTGAAGCACTTTGAGACACAAGCGGGCGGGTCGCCCAGAGGGCACAAACGATACGGCCCGTACGGCCACTCGCTGTTCGACACCTTCGAACGCGACGAGAGCGAATGTTTCGTGAGCTTGCGAGGATGATTGATTAGCCCCAATCCTCGCGAATACACGAACGTCCTCAAAGGTACTTAGATTAGTCTAGCTAGAACCATCCCAAGCGTGGTCCGCCGCGGCGTAGCACCGCATGAGACCTCCTGGGACACGCATTGCAATAAAATAGAACGCGCAAAGCGCACAGCAAAGGAGGAGGCTAGTAATCAAGTGTCGTCTTCCACTGTTTTGCCCGAAAAAGCGTTTCTAAAAAATCCCAGTCAACGAGCCGTTGCCCTTGGAAATCCAATCTCGCGGTTCCCTTGATGACCCGCCGTGCCTCCCCAGGTCCACACCCCTCGGCGCGGGCGGTGTGCTCGGGCCGGCGGTTCGTGTTGGCTGTGTCCGGGTTCCGGGTTTTGTGGTGTTGCTGCGCATGGTGGGGTTCGGCCAAGCCCGTCGTTTGCCCGAAGGCAAAGCGACCGAGACCATCTATTCTTTAATAAGGGATGGGAAGCACGAGGCGTGCGTTGAGATGTTGACCTCGACGTTGCAAGATGACCCCACTTCGCGCCCCGCGTTGTCCATTCTCGGCCACTGTCACTACCACCTCGGGGACTTCGACCTCGCGGTGGAGATGTACCAGCGCCTTGGCGTGTTACGACCTGAAGACGAGTCCGTCAAGTTGTACCACGCGCAGTCGCTTTTCAAGTCTGGGCAGCGACAAGAGTCGAGAGCGGTGGCTTCCACCATCACCTCCGGCGGCGCGCTTGCCACGCAAGTCGCCCGGTTACTGGCGCACGTCGCGTTCGAGGAAAACGAAATCGCGACGTGCCGTGCATTTCTGGATAAGTGCCCCTCCGATGACATGGACGTGGTGGTGGACATGGCGTGCGTGTCTTTGCGGGATGGGAAGCACGAAGAGGCCTTAACGCGGTTCGCCGAGGCACGCGCCGCGCTCGGGTACCAACCCGACGTGGCGTACAACGAGGCGCTTTGTCACTACAGGGCGAAACAGTTCGGCAAGTGTTTGAGTTCGCTGGGTGAAATTATAGAAAAGGGCGTGCGCGAGCACCCTGAGTTGTTAGTGGGCGCGGTGACCGAGGGCGAGGAGGTGCGCAGCGTGGGGAACACGCCGGCGCTGCGGCAAACGCAGCTAGTGGAGGCGTTCAACCTGAAAGCGGCGGTGGAGTTCGGGATGGGAAACTCGTTTGAGGCGAAAGAGGCGCTTACTGATATGCCCCCCAGGTCGGAAGAGGAACTAGACCCCGTCACCTTACACAACGTGGCGCTTATCAACATGGACACCGACCCCGTGGACGGGTTTCACAAGCTGAACTTTTTGCTTTCGGAAACGGAAACCGTGCAGGCGCCTCCCGAAACCTTCGCCAACCTGTTGCTTCTGTACGTCTCCCCAGCGCACGGGTTTCACGACCTCGCCGCGGATGTCATGGCGGAACACCCGGGGCTGGTTGCAAAGCACCTCACCTCCGATGCGTATGAGTATTTAGACGCGTGTGTGACACAACGCACTGACAAAGAACTGGCGACCCGAAAATTCGACGCGGCGGCGACGAAGCGCGGGGACGAGCTCGGTAAGTTGTCACGTGCGATTTCGGACGCCAGGTTGCGAAGAGACAACGCCAAGGTCCAGCGGTTGTTAGCCGAGTACGACGACTTATTAGAAGCGTTTATTCCGTGCCTAATGGCACAAGCCAAGGTGTTTTGGGACAAAGAACAGTACGCCACGGTTGAGAAAATCCTTAAAACGTACTTGGAAACGTGCGGGTCGCACGAGACGTTCCGCCTGAACGTCGCGCACGTGTACTTCATGCAATCGCTACGCACCACGGTCCGGGATAAATTCGCGGAGGCAATTGATTACTACGAACCAGTGGTGCTTGCGTCGGCGGAGAAAGGGAGCATCTTGTCATGCACCGCGCCTGTGCTGGCGAACCTTTGTGTGGCGTACATCATGACGTCGCGAAACGAAGACGCCGAGAGCGTGATGCGTCGCATCGAAAAAGAAGAGCTTTCGGTTTCGAAAACCGACCCGTCCCGCCCGAAATCCTTCCACCTGTGCATCGTGAACTTAGTGATAGGCACGCTTTACTGCGCCAAAGGCAACTACGAGTTTGGCATCTCGAGGGTGATTAAAAGCCTAGAACCGTTCGACGAGAAGTTAGTCGTGGACACGTGGTTCTACGCAAAGCGGTGTTTTTTGAGTTTAGCGGAGGGCCTCGCGAAACGCGTGGTCGCGGCGAAGGACGAAACGGTTCTGGAGATTTTCAATTTCCTGGAAGAGGCGGAGAAGTACGGCAAGGACACGGTCACGACCTCCGAGACGGATAACTCCGAGAAAAGAACCATCGCCAGCGAAGCGCGAGCGTTGCGGCGGATGTTTCTCAAACTACGCGAGGTCTGATGTGAGATGAAAAGAATCGCTAACTTACATGCATCTACTTCCCTACCCCTCCCTTTCTCCCTCGTCCCTTCCTACTTCCTCTGCGCCGCCGGCTTCCCTCCCTTCCGCGCGTCGCTCACCGCGTGCTTCGTGCCGGTTGTGGAATCCACCGCGATGAGCTGCGCGGCTGCTGTTTCCGTGGCCGAAAACTCCACAACGTGGCCCTTTTCCCTCAGCGCGTCGACCACGGCTTGGTCCACGCGCCGTGCCGTGCCGTCTCCGATCGCGTTTTGGTTTTCCGCCCACAACACGTTCGGCAAAAGCTGGTGGTGTATTCGGGGCGCATCAATTGCGTCTAGGGGTGACATGTTCAACACAAACAGGTTGAGCAACACCTGCGCCACGGCGGTGATTATCCGCGGGCCGCCGCTCGCGCCGAGTACGGCTATTACTTTCGGAGGACGCGAGGAATCTTTAGGCGTGTCCAGGACGATCGTGGGCGACATGCTGGACAGCGGTTTCTTCCCCGCCCGGATGAAGTTCGCGGGAGCACTAGTGAGTCCGTAGTGGTTAGGCTCGTTTGGCACGGAAAAGTCGTCCATCTGGTTGTTCAAAACAATCCCGGTCGATTTGGAAACCAACTGGAGTTTTGCCAGAAAAGTGTCAGTATTGGATGGTCAAACAGTCTTGGGATTTGGGAAATGCAAGACGTACCTTGGAGCCGAACGGCGTGTTAATCGTGGAGGTTAGCGCCACGGCGTTGCCGAAGCGGTCCACCACGGAAACGTGCGTGGTGCCGCTGTCCGTGACCTGGTTCCACCGGGCGCCGTACTCCTCAACAGGCAGCGTGTGCGCGTCATTCGTCATTTGACGCAACTCGTTCACAAAAACAGGATCCAGCATATCACCAAGCGCGCCGCTGATGTTCAAGTTTTCGTCCCCCGCGAAGTTCCCGTCGCCTTTTAGGTCCCCAAGGTTACCGCGCATCGCGAACGCGTGCTTGAACGCCTCTACGAGTCTGTGTTGTTGTGTTCCCCGGTCAAGTTGACTGGGAGGTCTTCCGTCTGCTTCGCCTAAAAATCCGGCCATAAACTCGAGAATCAACCCAAGGGAAGCGCCGCCCGACGACGGAGGCGGAACGCCTAAGATTTCGTATCCCAGCGCGTGGAACGAAAGCGGCTGTAAAACTCGGGGGGCGTACTGCGCTAAGTCCTCTTTTGTCACGAAGCCCCCAGCTTGTTGAATATCAAGTGCCAGCGCTTCGGCCAAGGCACCGGTGCGCAACACCTCGGATCCGAATTCAGAAACCAAACGTAACGTCTCCGCGAGTCGCGGGTTGCGCAAGACGTCGCCTCGTTGTTTGGCGCTTCCGTTTTCGTTGAGAAAAATGGACTTTGTTTGTTCAAACAGCGCCAGGTTTTTCTTTTCGGATTCGATCGCTTCCGCGAGCGCCGGGCCGATTATGAACCCTTTGGCGAGCTCCATGGACGGCGCCACCAACCGTGGCCAGGGCAATACCCCGTGTCGCGTCCACGCCAAGTGTAGCCCGGCAAGCTCGGACGGGACCGCCACCGCGCCGCCGCCGAATTCGCTGCCTCTTAATTCGCCGACACCACTTCCACTACCACTCCCGTTACTAAACATGTCAAAGCTCGCCCCTCCCGGCGCTTCTTCCCGGAACTCAATCACCTCTGAGGTGCCGTTCTTAGCGTCGAAAACCACCGCGAACGCCCCGCCCCCGATTCCACTGCTGTGCGGATGCACGACGCCGAGACAAAGCGCGGTGGCGACGGCGGCGTCCACGGCGACGCCGCCGTCCTCGAGAACCGCCGCGCCGATCTGCGATTGAAAAAGAAAAGTGTCAGTCCTGTCAATGCAAACAGTGTTGGGATTTGGGAAACGCGCAATACGTACCTCAGAACACCGGGGTTCATCCGCCGCGACCAAACCTAGGTTGGTTTCGACGTGTGTGTTTGTTGTGTGTCTGTGTGTGTTTGTCTCACCAGTCTTCGCGTTGGACGGAGTCACCGACGCGCCGCGAAAGGTCACGACGCCCATCAGGACTAACACTAACACGCAGTTCAGCACCACGCTTGTTTGGAAAAACGTCCCCGGTCCCCGGTCGTCATCGGACCTGCCCAGAAACCGTGTGACACGCGCCCATAACCCGTTGTACGACGGCGTATCGAGCCGCGCGCGTGTTAAGCCGCCTGAGGTGCGTGGAGAGAAAGGGAACAGATGGGGGAAAGGCGGTCAGAGGAGGTGAGAACATGTGAGAACATGTGGGGAGAATGTGACTTTTTTGTCGACGCGATTCCAAGAAAAAACAATCTCGACGTGTCCGGTGCTCACCGTCGCTCTCCTCCTCGCTCGCGTTCGTCAACCGCGCGTTGCTCATCTCAACGTCAGGTCGCATCATCCCTCCGCGTGCGGCGTCCGCTCCGTACATGTGGGTGCCCTGGGTCCTGGGTCTGCGTCGTGTTGCATTTATTTTTCTCAAAAGCAACGAAAAAGTGCTAGGGACTTTTCCCGAGTTTGTGCACTCGGCGCTCGGACTGGACTTGTCACTCGTCGAGCGCACCGCACGCCCCCCGCCGTGGGTGTGGTCGCGGCCATGACTTCGGACGCCGGGTCAGAGGACACGTCCGTACTCCCACTCGGCGTGAAACCCCGAGACGTGTGCGACAGAGTACGTTCCGTACGAGATAGCCCGATTCGGCATTCGTTCACCATTCGATTCGACCTTCCCTGACCCTCTCCGTCTCCGTCTCTCCCCCCACTCCCTCAGTTTTTCGCGAGCATCGGCAACAACGACCTCGCCTCGTTCCTGGCGTGCACCGCCTGCACCACGCGAGTGCCCAGAGGTGCCGGGAGCTTCGAGCAAATCGACTGGAACGAGGGACGCGAGCGTTGGCGGAAATACAAGGCGAGGTACAGTTTTCTTCGCGACCGCGAAGTCACCGCCGACCCCGACGCGTGCGACGCGACGTACCTCCCCCATTTCGGTTCCGTGCCCGGGTACCGGGAAGGCGCGGCGTTTACGGACGACCGGGGGGTGAAGCAGCACGTGGTGGTCCGGCTGCGTTTGGAAAAGGTGGAATGGGGATCGCCGAGGGAGTGGCGGGTCGCGGCGGTGGCGTGGGCGCCACCCGAGAAGTGAGTTTTAGGGAAAATGAAAAAGAAGATGCTCATGTAATTGTACAAGTATACCTATAGTAAGCCTGACCTAAAGCTTGCTCGTCCCCTCCACTCCCTTCCGTAACCGGTCCCGAAGCAGCGTTTCGTACCCGGGCGGGGTGTGTTTTTTGTTGAACGGCGCGTCCTGGACTTCGTACAGCAAACGCGCGTACACGTCCCCGTCCGTCGCGCCGAGCGCCGAATTCAAAAAGTAATCGTCGAGCGCGAAGGCGTCCGTTAGCGCGGCGGCGTCCGGTCGCAACTCGGCGAGCAAAGCCGTGATTTCAACACGCACGTGTTCAGCACCAGCGGCGTCCAGGTACCCGTCCTCCAGAAAGTCGCCCATGCAGTCGTCCATGGTGGCCAGGCCGTGAAGCGCCACCAACCTCTCCATCGCGGTTTGGGTTTGGTGGGATACGTACTTTTTAGCCCCGACCTCGCAAACCGCGTCCTTGAACGTCCTGACCACCACGTACGCGCAGTGCGCCTTCGCGGCTTTGATCCAAGCCACCATGTCACTCTGCATCGCGCTGTCCGCGGGAAGTGACCCGGCGCGTCTGTGATTGTGGAAGAAAAGTGGTTAACGTCTTTCGGACCGCGTATGTTACGTAGTTACGGGCAGACAATCGGCAAACTTAGGCGCCTGGATTTGGGAAACGCGCAAGGCCGTACCTCGCGGCGGCGGTGATTTGCCTCCGCGCGGCGTGCGCGTATGCGGACACGATCAAATCCAAATCGCGACCGACTCGGCGGGAAGATCCTCCATGTACATTCGCGGAGGGACGCTCTAGCAGGTACCGCGCCGCTCCAGCTGCAGCTGCGGTGACCATCTGCGAGGCAGAGGCATCCAGCGATGACGACGTGCCCAGCGCGTCGCCGGGAGCACTCCGAGTTGAGTGCCTCCCCACCGCCTCTGCGGCTCTGCACACCTTTAGTAAATACCGCGCGGTTTGTAAACACAAAACGTTGTTGTCCCCCTCGTAAGTCGCGTTGGGCGCGTAGTTCCCGAACGTAGTCCCGAACCCCGCAAGAGCCATGAACCCCTGGCCGCCGCAACAAAGCCGGCATAGCTCAATCGCGTCCTTCGTGGCCCACGAGCAGTACGCTTTCAAACCAGACGACGTGGCGTGCAGCTCGGGCAGCGCGCTGAAATCCTGTTTCGTTCGCGACTGCTTTTCGTACTCAAAGTACATCCGACGCATGTAGTCCGAGGTGGTGTGGAACGCGAAGGCTTTGGCGAGCACGGGGAACAGGCTGCGCTGCGAGTGCTGGTAGTCGATGACCTGCGTTTCGAGTTTTTCGGTGCTTTCGTTTTGCGTGGACGACGCGCTTCGCAGCAGCGCGGAAGTCGCCTTGACTGGATTGCTCTGCCGTCTGACCAAGTTGTACCGCGTCGCGATCACCACGGCTTTCTTCATGTACAGCGCCGCGTTCATAACAATGTCTGACCGCACGAACACCATGGTGCCGTACGCGGCTTTCGCGACGGGGGGGGGGGTGTACGTACCGTCGCTCGAGACGCGCGCGTGTTTCATCAGCATCGCGTCTCGCGCCACGCGCACGTGGTCGAATCGTAGAAACCCGTTGTCAACCGCGTTGTATCCCATCTTGGGGCCGATGTCACCCGCGGTCACGCCGGGCATGGTTTCGTGGTTCGCGTTTGACCGAATCTGCACCACGAACGCATGCGGGCCTTTGTCCGCGAGCTCGCCGCGCTCGGTCACCAACAGCCGAGCCATAACAATCGCGTGCGTCGCGGTTTTGCCCATCCCACCGGGCCACCACTTCGTGGAGGTTAAGGTTGGTGAGTGAACGATGAACTGCTCCGCCTGTGTGTCGTACGTAGCCGTCGTTTCCAGCCCGCGGATGTACGTTCCGTGGCCCAGCTCGGTCTGCGCGTACGTACCGATGACCTGGAGAGATTAACAAGAAAGTGTCAGTCTTGTATATCGCGATGTATGGACAAACAGTCAGAGGTAATAGTCCCTTCTGGTACGAGTATGGGCAATCAGGGAGGCGGAGTGTGATAAATGGGAAATACGTACCCGCAGTTTCAAACACCGCGGCATCCAAAACTTGTTCTGCGCGTCGTCGCCCTGGCCTCTGATGGTGGGGATGAACATCCCCAGGTGAAGATCAAGACCACCCGGTTCGTCAATCATCTCGCGGATAATGCGCGCGATAGCCATGGGCTCGCCCACGCTTTGTTTGGATAAGTCGCGCGCCAACTTCGGAAGCGCCAAGTACTTTTCCAAGGTTGTGCTGTACAGCTCCGCGCGCTCCATGAAGTACTTGCCTTTCTTGCTGAAGACTGGGTCATTTCGGACCGCATCCGCGACCCTTTCCCGTAACACCAACTTCGTCTCCCCACCAGCAAGCAGCGCCGCGAGCTCGCGCGCGGGGAAACTCGCCGTGGACCGCTCGCGTCGTAGATCCTCCCGTGGGTCCACTTCGTTGCACGCGATCATTCGCGTGCTCGGTGCTTGCAGCGCTTTGGTGCGCGCGTCCACTGCGCGGGGGGGGGGGAGCGCCGAGCGCGCGGCGGGGGCACCGCCGGCGGGGAAGGGCGGCGGCATCGCGAAGCTTCGTGGGACCCGGTCGACAAAGGGTCACGTGAAGACGCGAGGAGGTGTGGCTGAAGAGCCCCCGAAGGTGAGGTGACGTCTCACTTTTTTTCAGAGATCCTTGCTGCTTTCGGCGCGGTCGGCACTCGAGTCAAAATCCGTCGACTCCGCGTGGCTTCGTCAGTCCACCACGCGCAGACCCCGGCTACAAATGGGTGACGCGGAGGACGGCCCGGCAGTCGTGAAGGGTATTCTGAAGGCCAGCACTCTGGGCGCGGCGAAACCCAGTGCTGCTGGTGATGGGGACGGACCGCGTGTGGTCTTGAAAGGAAAAGCGCCCCTGCATCCCACCAACGCACTGCAAGATGCGGTGCACACCACGTTCCACGCGTTTCACGACCGCGTCTCTGGCGTGTTCGCGAACCTCGGGACGGGTTTGAGCCTTGCCAACTCAGGCGGGGCCCCCGGCGGGTCCAAGGACCAAAGACCACCGGCGTGGATGCCTGGGAACACCAGCGTGGTGCGTCGAGGAAGGGACGTGGGTTCTGGAGATTTGGAGGACAGCGACGACGATGACCGCGAGGACGATACGAACGCGACCCGGGGCGGCGGCGAAGTTTCGGGGAGCGACGATGACGAGGATCCAAATAAAGCCAGCGGAAGTGGCGCAACACGTACACGCAAACCATTCGCGCTTGACCTGGATTGTCTCGCCAGCGACGAGGAAACGGACGACGACGGGGGGAAGCAGTTGGCGCTGGGCGCGAGCGTCGGGCGGTGCGCGGTCGTGGATCGGGAGGATGAGTTTGATTACTTCGACGCGCTCGCGGATGGCGAAAGAAGCGTAAGTATCGCGACTGCCGGTTCCGGATCCAAACGAGACGCGCACGCTGTGTACGTCCCTCCTGGGAAACGACCGCGTACCAACCTGAACACACAAAGGGAAGTCAATTGGGACGGAAACGTCCGGGAGGTTCGCAGGACGCCTCGCGAGGGCGTCGCGCCGCGCCGAGCCGCGCGACCTGGAGTACGCAAAAACAACTCTTGGGTCCCCGACCACGTAAGGAACCCGCACAAGTACGACGTGTACGTGTTGGACACGCCTTTGGTGATCGGGGGCGGCGGCGGCGGCGGCGAGCGGGGGTCGCACCAGACGGAAATTCGAGCAGGAACTGCGGCAGCTGGTGACGGGGAGACGAAAGAACAAACAAACGAGGTGCCCGTTTCTTCGCGAAAAGTCGAAACAGAAACGGCGACTGCAACAGAAACTGCAGAAAAACCACCCCTCGACATCCCCGCCCCGACGTTCCGGGCGCCTGAAAGTTCCGGAACCACCGCCCGGTTGAATGCGAAACGGAGGCGGGAGGAACGTGTCGGTGTGTTTGGCGATGCGGAGGGTGCAACTTATACAAAGAAAAGCGAAATCGAAGAACAGAAATCGAAAGCGGTTCTGTGTTTTGAGGTCGGGGAAACCGAGGGAGCTTTTTTGGACGCGGAGACAAAAACGAAAAAGTCGGACCACGGCGGGTCTTCGCCAGGCCGGGAAAACCCAGTCCTGTTCCGTCGAGGTAAAAAAACAACACAAAGGGCGTTCCGGAAAAAGACGAGCGAGTAACATTGAAGTGCATGGCAGGGAGCACCTGGTTTGAGTGATAGTATACGTAGCAAACTGTCGCGAACTGTGGTGGCCAAAAACGCAAAAAGTGACTTTGCCAAAAACTCTTCTCCCCGATTTCCCGAGATCGCGAAACGAAAAAACCTCGTGTCGTCCGCGTCACGATCCGCTGCGACTCGATCTGACGACGCTGCGGTTCGTCGTTCACTCACACTCACGCGCGCCACAGCCGCAGCTCACGTTCGTTTCCGGACCCGCCGGACGACAAACCACCCGCGCCCAACCCCGCGCTCGTCGTCGTATCACCGGGACACCGAACGTCAATCGTGGCACCGTGGGAAGAATCGTCATGGCCTGCTTAACCACCGCGACTTGTGTGGTGCGCCCCGGGCTCGCCCGCGGCGGGTGCTCCGCGCGTGCGCCGCGTACGCCGACGTCGTGCGCGATGTCCGGCCTGGTTGGATCCGCGCCCGTGTTCCTGGGCAAGCCGCCCAGTGCGCTGAGCGCCGGCCTGGTTTCACCCGGGGGCGCCGCCCGAGGTGCCGGAACGAGGTCCGTGGCGACCGCGGGGTTGTTCGGCCTCGGGCTTCCCGAGCTCGTCGTCATCGGCGGCGTCGCCGCGGTGCTGTTCGGACCGAGCAAGCTCCCCGAGCTTGGTAAGAGCCTTGGTAAAACAGTGAAGAGTTTCCAAGCCGCGGCGACCGAGTTCTCGGACGAGCTCAAGGAAGGCAGGGAAGCGGCTGAGGAAGCGGAGGCCGCGGAGCCCAAGCAAATCGAAGACGGCGAAGACAAGAAAACAGAATAAAGAGGAATGAGAGAGGCGACGTGTCCGTGAACACAGAGGTGGGAAGAGTGATCTCACTCCGACTGGTCAAAGACACTCTATAGACACCAGCTGTACAAAATGTACTGCTGACAGAACGAGAAGACGGTTTCAGAAAGGTAATTGCATGCAACAAAGTGAGGACGATTTCAGAATCATCCACAAGCTCACTACCCTTTTTTACGTTTCTCCCCCGCCAGTTTCGCGTTTGCCTTTTCCTTTCTCGCCGCGACAGCGGGTCGTTTCCCCGACCGGGAGGCGGCTGATTTCGCGGACGCGCCGACCCTGCCGCCGCCGCCGCCGAATCTCCCGCCCGCGCCGCCCCGGCCGCCGCCTCCGTCGCGCCCGCCCCCGCCCCCCCCCCCCCCCGCCGCGGCGCCTCCGTCGAACGCCGTTTTCGCCTGCTTCCCCCCAGGCCGCGACCGGCTGCCCTCCCACCCGATAGGCAACGCGACTTGGTCATCCTTGTCGTCATCCGTTCGCAACCGCCTCTGCGCGCCGCTCGGCCGGACGTCTTCTTCGCGCTTTTGTCGCTTCGCCGACGCCGCTGCCGCGAACGCGGCTCTGTTTTTGGACGCCCGCGTGACGCGGACTTTCCGTTCGCCCATTTTGTTTCCGTCCAAAAGCAAACCGGTCCGCGCGTCGCCTGTTTTCCGGAAAAGCACGAACGCGATGCCTTTCCCCAGGTTAGTGGACCGGTCCCGCACGATGCGCACCGCCTCTACGCTCCCTGCTAAGTCGGGGTACTCCTTCGATTTGTGGAAAAAAGAAATCACGTCCTCCTCGTCGACGTCGTAGGCGAGGTTCCCCAGGAACAACGAACGCGCGTGGTCATAATTCACCTCGCCCCCGTTCGTGATACCAACACCCGGGGGTAGGTCTTTTGATAACTCCTTGGCTTTGGCTTCGTTCGCCCTCGACGAAGGCGCCGCCGCCGCGTCCACGCGCAAGTGCCTTCCTTCCACGGCGCGCATGTTCATCTCCGCGACGGCTTTTTGCACCGCCTTGGCGTCCACAAAAACCACGTACCCGTTCGTGCTTTTCCGTTCCTCGACTAGCTTCTTCGTGATCACCTTGCCTTGCTTGGGCATCTTGCCCTCGCCGTCGATGGGTACGGAGCGCAGGCGAACGGACTGCACCGTCCCGAACTGGGTGAACAGCGATTTTAGCGTCTTTGCCTTCATCGTCACGGGGAGGTTTCCCACGAAAACCGTTCGCGGGAGGGAATCGTCGGGCGGTTTCTTGAGCTCGTCTTGCTTCTTCTTAGCCTCCTTCTTCTTCTTGTTCTTCTTCACAGCTGCGGTGGTTTCGTCGGTCTCGTCGGGATCGCGATCGTCATCGGAATCGGAGTTGGACGAATCGGAATCATCGGAAAAGGCGTCGACGGCGGCGGTCTTTTTCGACTTGCTCGACTTGCCTTGGCCGCCCTCGAGCATCATCGCCGTGGCTTCTTCGTACGCGTCTTCCACGCCCGCCTTTTCCACAGCCCGTGCGGTAGCCGCGGCGGACTGTTTGGCACTCTTCTTATTTTTTGGAGGCCCGTCGCTGTCGCTGTCGCCGTCGCTGTCGCTGTCGGAATCCAAATCTCTGAGTTCATCATTCTCGCGTTTCCGGATGCCACCGCCGCCGGCCGACTTGGCTTGTTCCCGAAGCGCGGCGAGGTGCGCGGTGGCGGGCTTGGGCTGTAGCACGGTGCTGCCACTCTCCGCGAACGCACTCTTCTTTGAGAAAAGACTGCCGCCAGTGTCCTTCTTGCCGAGCACGGCGTCGAAGATGCCCATGACGCGCGTGTGATGTGTCTCTCAGCTCGAAGAAAAGGTCCCTTTCTACCTGTTTCGGCCGCCGCTGCGTTTGATGAGTAAAATCGGCCAAAAAAGGCTTCAAAAAAACAGGCGTCGATCGAAAAACGGTTTCAGGCGAAAATGCCTTTCAACGCTGACTGGACTCGAAAATCTCGGATGCATCTCCGCCGCGGGGCCACAACACGAACGCGCCTGACGGAAACACGGAAACATGGTTGCCGTTCCTGCTACCAAGGTGTAAGAACGCTGCGTTTCGAGAGTCCGATACTCGTCGCCGCCTCGACGTGCACGTGCACGTATCGTCCGCGCTCGGCAGCACCGAGATATTTCTCGGCGCGACTTTTTAACAATCCGCCTCGTCCCAGACGACGGTGCGATGACCACCGAGCAGGACTTCAAGCGCGAGTGCGAGGGTTTGGTCAGGGAGTACTTCACCCACGGCGTGGTGAGCGATGTGGAGGATAGCCTTGCGGAACTGCTTTGCCGACCGGGATGGACCGAAACCGCACCCGACCGACGCGCATCTCAGGAAAGAGGACAACAGGAAAGAGGCTTGTCCTGTTTATCACGATTGGGAAACGCCGCCGCGACCTCCACGTCCATCTCAAGCGCGTCTCCCCTCGCCCCATTCCCGTCCTCCATGAGCGCCGCGATGCTCTGCACGACGGTGGTGAAAAGGGCGGTGCTCGCGGCGCTTGACCGGGGCGCGCGCGAGCGCGAGATGGCGGCGCAGCTGTTGCGCCGGCTGCGCGCTACCGAGGTAATCTCTCGCGCGCACGGTGAAGCCGGCTTCGACCTTCTTCTGCAAAGCCTCGAGTCCCTAACAATCGACGTCCCGAACGCCCCTGATGACCTGCACGTGTTCCTAGCACGGGCGGTCATAGACGACGTGGTGAGCGAATTGTTCCTTGAGGAGTGCGCGGACGCGGCGGGCTTGGACGTGGACGCGCGGCGGGTGGCGCTCAGCGCGAGGGGCGCGCTGAAGTCTTTGGGAGGCAAGGGCCGAGTTTTAGACGCGTGGGGCGGCCCTGATGGCGGCACCGCGAGTTTCGCGAATAAGGAGTTCGACAGCTTGTTAACCGAGTACGTCGAGAGCCGGGACCCCCGGGAGGCGAGCCGCCGAGTCGCGGCGCTGCACGTTCCGTTTTACCACCACGAGCTCGTCAAGGTACGGCCTTGCGCGTTTCCCAAATCCCGCCTCCACGTTTGCCCATACAAGACTGACACTTTCTTTCACAATCGCAAGCGCGCGCTGGTGTTCGCGATTGAAGAATCACACTTCAAACCGCAGTGCGTGCGCCGGATAACCGAGCTGCTTGGGTATTTAGGCGCCGCGGGGGTGGTCTCTGGAACGCAGTTCGCCAAAGGCTTCGCCCGAGTCGCCGTGGCGCTGAAGGAGCTTGCGTTGGACACCCCGGACGCGCAAAACAAATTCGAGCGACTCGTAGGCGACGCGCGAACCCGCGGGTTACTGCCCGCCGGTCTCTCCGCGTGGGCGTCAATTCGCGTGGGCGGGTCGTCCAGTTTCGGCGATTCGCTCGTTCGGGACAGTGGCGGTCCTTGTGAAACGGACGATTCAGCGGCGGGTACTACCCGTAAAAATAAAGCCGGTTTCGGCAAGCACTTGATGCGTCTCGATTCGGCGCCCGATTTAATCGCGCTCGCGAGGAGTTTGCAAAACTCCGTTAGCTTGGGGGGACCGGACAATGGAGCCTCTCGAGGGGGGACCTCGAAACACACCGCGAACACCATACGAGATGCGGCCCGAACGAGTCGCTTGAGTCCCGGAAAGAAACCGCACCGACCACCCGGGGTTAACGAAAATTCGCAGATTATTCTCGCCGCCGTGCAAAGGCGCGTGAGTAAATCAAACGGCGTCGACGCGAACTGGAGTGGTCTAAGAGCACCGGGCAGGGCGAGGGAAGGACGGGACACGATCGCAACCGGCGGCGGAGGGTACTCCGGGTCGGATAGCGACTACGTCCGGCCGCGACCGAAAAGGCCGTTGCCCGATATCCGAACCGACGGATCGACCACGCCGAGCTTGAGCGACGGAACGACGCCGACCAACCCCGGCTCGCGCGGATTTCGGTCCGTGCTAACTTTTGGTGTTCGAAGTGCATCATCGGCGCTGGGCAAAAGCGCGTGGAAAGCGCGGTTTCAGCCCGCTCCAGCTAGGGTTTCGGGCGAAGAGACCCTGAAGGACGAGAACTCGCTGCGCAAAGCGCGCGCGCTGCGACGCAATCGGTCCGCGCCCGGCGGCCTTCACCAACTGGACAACGGAAAACACATCCAGTCAATCGGGTACGTGCACCGGCACCGGCCGTTCGCGAGTGAGTATTTACTTGGCGACGCGATCGGGACCGGCGGGTTCGCGGTGGTGAGGAAAGCGACGCACCGAACGAGCGGGGTTGTTTACGCCGTGAAGACGCTTCGCGTGCGCGCGGGCGGCGGCGGCGGGAGCGACGAGTCCGATGTCGAGTCCGAGTCCGAGGACGACGACGACGACGACGATTCGAAATCCGAGTCAGGCGAACCCAAACCCCGCCGCGTCGCGGCTATGTCCATGGCCGAGATGCAAAACGAGCTCGTGATGATGCAGCAGCTGTCAGGGCACCCAAACATCGTCACGGTGAAGGAGTTCTTCACGGAAGACGCGGACGGGCGTGCCACCAGCGGAGTAGCGCAACACGCGAAGGACCGCGAGGACCCCGAGGACCGCGCGCACCCTGAATCGGGAATCGTGCACGTCGTGATGGAGCTTCTGGAGGGCCAGGAGTTAGTAACGGCGATCGAGGAGCACGGCCTGTACGACGAAAGCGACGCGCGGATCGTGATGGGAAAGATGCTGGACGCCATCGCGTTTATGCACGCCAGGGGCGTGGTGCACCGGGATTTGAAGCTTGAGAATTTAGTGCTCGCCAAGCCGGATGACCTGTCCAGCGTGACGCTTGTTGACTTCGGCTTAGCCAAAGCCTTGATGGCGCGCGAGCGCGCGGAGAACGTGTGTGGCACCCTGGCTTACGTCGCGCCAGAGGCGCTTGTGGCTGGGCAGTACGGCCAGGGCGTGGATGTCTGGGCGCTCGGCGTGGCGATGCACGCTTTGCTCACGGGCGCCTGGCCGTTTGACGACGAGGACGAAGACGAGCTTATGGATTCCATAATCGCGTGCGAGTTGGATTTCGACGGCCCCGACGCGTGCGAGACGTTTTCGTGGATATCACCGGACGCGAAGGACCTGCTTACCGGGCTACTAAACCCCAATCCGAAGCACAGGCTCACCGCGGCGCAGGCCCTGGAGCACGGCTGGTTCACGCGGCAGAAAAATAACAGGACGGACAAAATTCACCACGTGCACAAACGCCTGGACGCGCTGTCGCAGTCGCAGGTAAGTATTTCACATTTCCCACATTCCGCAGGCTGATTGCCCATACGAGACTGACATTTATTTTTTACAATCTCAGCGGCAACACCCCGAGCGGCGGTTCAGAGCGGGCGATGCCTTGGTCACGATAGGCGACGAGGTAACCGAAATGTTCTTGATCACGTCAGGCGAAGCCGCTGTGTTCTCCCTGAAAAGCGGGCCCCTCGCGGAACCGGGGTGCACCGAGAAAATCGGCACGCGACGCAAAGGAAACTTGGTGGGTGAGATTCCCGGGTGCGACGGCGAGAAAAAACTCGACGGGTCCTGGGCCTCATCACAAACGCTTCCGCGATCGAAACTCACCGTGGTGGCGACAACCGAAACCAGGGCGCTCGTATTTACACAAAAAGACGTGGTGTGGGCGGTGGGGCACGACTACCGCTTGAGCGACGAGTTTGAGTTTGCGCTGCGGGAACGGCGGCGGGCGATTGCGAAGATGCAGAGGCTGGCGGTGCGGGCGGAGCGCACCGCCGCGGGTGGGCGGGCGGCGAGCGAAAGCATGAAGAGACCGGCGGTGGAGTGAGATTTACAAGGTTTGAGAGGTATTACGTGAGAAGAACGTGTCAGGTATAGGGACCTTGAGAAAGTCTAAAATAATTAGAGCTAACTAGAATCTATCAAGATAGTATACTACAATTGGTTCGCCTAAAACGACGCTAGACCATTTCCCGCGGCGGCGGCGCGTCCGGCACGGCGCCCGCCGAGAAGCACGACGCGGTCCACGGGTCGGCACCGGCGGTTGGTGGTGTCAAAATTCCAAACACGTTCGGTTGTGAAGTCGTTTGGCCGGACGCGCGCCCCCCGAAACCGCCGGGGGTGGCGCCGCCGCCGAAAGGTGTCCCTCCCGCACTCGCCCCGCCGAAGGACGTCGGAAGGGCGTTTCTGGATCCAAAGGGTGTCCCTCCTCCTCCCCCGAATTGTGTTGCCGCGTTTCCGGATCCAAAGGGTGTCCCCGCGTCTCCCCCGAAGGACGTAGCCGCTCCGTTTCCTCCTCCCCCGAATTGTGTCGCCGCTCCGCCGCCTGCAAAGGGCGTCCCTCCTCCTCCTCCCCTGAACCCGCCGTGTTGAGCTGCGGGATTCGATCCTCCAAACAAAGAGGCTTGATGATTTGCAATATCCACACCCGCGTTGTGCCCAAACCCAGACCGCGTCGGCGGTACCGGCGGAGCGGGTGACCCGCCGAAGGGCGACGAATCCGCAAACGCTCCGGACGCTCCACCGTTTGGCGCGGCGTCCGGCGCGCGCCCGGCTTGTCCGAGCCCTGGCGGAGAGTTATTAACTCCAGATTGACTCGCCCCATACGCAGCCCCTCCTCCCAGGAAGTTGCAATCGATCACCCGTGTCAGCCCCGCCGGTGCCATCGTGCCTTTCGCGGCCATTTCCAACACCTGCTTCAGCTGGTTGTTCGGGAAGTTCAAGATGGACCTCACGTCGTTTTCCTTGCCTTTGGCGAACTCGTCGACTTTTTGTTGCACCGCGCGCGGGTCTTGTCGTCCATCGCGCGCGATGCGATACGTCACCCACCGCACCTCTTCACAAGAGCTGTCACCACCCAGCAAGTTGTGCTCGTCGCCTTTGGGGGCGTAGCAGGACAACGGCCACATCCGCGGCCGGTCGGTTTGCAGATCGTCCCGAAGCTGGTCCCGGGCGCTTTTCTCGGAAACGACGCCGCGGCCGCCGGTGCCGCCTCTGCCTGCACCTCGCGCACTGTTGTTGCTGTTGCTGTTGCTGTTCCCGCTATTAGCATGACCCCCACCGCCTTGGTTATAGCCTCCCCCCCCTCCGTTGTTACTCAACGCGGCGTACGGGTTACTGTTGTAGTTCCCATTATTCCCACCGCGCCCGCCCCGGCCGCCCCCGTTGTTGTTGTTGTTGTAGTTGCCCTGGTTGTTGTACGTCTCGCCGCCCCCGTTGGTGTTGTACCCGCCGCCCGCGTTCTGGTTCCCGCCGCCGCGCCCGCGGCCACGCCCGCGGCCGCGACCGCCAGACCCCATCGCGTCTGGCGCGGCGAAGACTGGTCATCAGGGACGTGCGATTCGGCAGAAAGGAATCTGATGATGAAAAACCAAAAAGCTAAAAAGAGCGCGAAAAAAGCAACGACACTCTCGTCTCCCCGCCTCACCGCAGGACAAAACCGTGCGCGCGCGCCCCCTCGCCCGCCCACTGCGATGAGCGCAGTCACCGCGCCGCTGTCGCTCGCATCGCGCCTTTCCCGCGTCGGCCTCGCGCGCTCGCGCGACGGCGCCGCCGCGACGCGCGCCCCGCCGTCCCGACCGCGGGTGGCCTTTTCTGCACTTGCACTCGTTTCGCCCCGAGCCTCCCCCTCGCCGATACGTGTAAAGATACGGTTACCGGCGACGCCGCGTCGAGGTCCTTGCGTATCGCCGCCTCTTCATAGCGGGGCAGCGGCACCAACGGCTGGGACGGTGACGAACCAGGCGACACGCCCTCACTTCCTCCACCGGCCGCTTCTTCGGCTGCCAAAGTATGTTTCGAGCTCCTTGCTCGCCACCGGAGGTGGTTGCTGCCCCTCTTGGGCTTATCGTGCCTATGCGCCGTCGCTGGTGCGTGCCTAGTCGCGGTGTTGGGGTTTACTGGTCCCTTGACGTTCACCAACGTACTCACCGCGTACTACCACGAGCTGGGCATGAGAACTGTGGTAACGAGTGTCGTTATCTGCGGCGGCGCTCTTGGGTTCTTGGCCTTTGGTACCTTGATTGAAGCTATCGAACGCGTCATATCACGTGTACAGAATGCCATCGCGCGCGCCCGCGACCGGTTGTTCTTCGCCGCATACATCATCTAGCGCGACTGATACATGAAGCGGTACGAAGGACCCGAGAAAAAGGGCAGCGAAGGGGTCGTGAAGTTCATCGCTGAAATTGACGACGCGCGTACCGATGAGTACCAACGCCCGGAGGAGTATCCAGAAGACCACGGGCGTTGGTATCCTGTGGATACTCCAGAAGACCGCGAAGACCGCGTCAGCATCAGATGCGTGGGTGTCTTGGTGACGGTTGACCCGACGGATACCGTGCGCGACATGATGCTGCAGATCCAGAAAGAGACCGGCGTGGCGGTCGACACAGCGTTTCGACATGTCGGTCGCGGTGCAAAATGACGTCGACGATCTGATGTGACGCGTGAAATGTGTTGGATCACTTTCCCTCGCTCGCTATGCTACAAGTTACTCCTTCCGCCGCTTCTCCTTCTTCTCCTTTATTTTTGTCTCCCCCTCCCCCTTGCGTTTCCCCAGCACATCCCCATCTCCGACATCCGCTTTCCGCCGAAAAACGTGCACCACGCAACTCCCCCCCCCCGTCTTTTGAAAGTCGACGTGCAGCGATCGCGCGGGCACTTCCTTCCGGTTGAAATCGCGAGACGTGGATGTTTGAAAGAACCTGGATTCCGCCATCGGGTGGTTGATGGGGTACCGCTGCACGTTTCCCACCACAATTAACGTGTTTGGGCCGGATAAATCCCTCATGGTTTTGACCAAAAGTTCCCACTTCTCGGGGTCGTTGCCGTACACCACGTCGCTGGCGAGCACCAGGTCGGGTTTTCTACCCAGGCCGAGTTTGGCCAAAGGGTCGTCGCAGCCCCAGACCAACTTTTCCACGCGCGCGGTCGGGGCGTTTCTTGACACGTTTTCAGCCAAAAGCTCAAGAACGTCCTCGTCGCCTGATGGGGGGAAACGTGAGGGATTGGAACGAGGTCAGCGAGTGCGGGCGAAACACAAATGAAAGTTTTCAGTTCAAAGAAAAAAAAAGACAATCGACCTCGCGTTTTTTTTGTCTGAAAGGTACTATCAGATGATCACTCATAGCCCGGAGGCGAGTGTTGTCAGCGAATCTTTCAAGGTCTCATCTACGCCCTTTTTGAAACTCCGAGGACACGGAAACGTCACTGCGGAGGGATTAACAAGGGCGACATCGAAAAGCCGAGGGTGAGACAAAAACGAGTCCGAGCCCACTAAAATAGTAGAGGGTCCAAAAGAATCCCGAAATCCCGAAATTTCCACGCACCGTCCGTCGCGACCATCGCCACGCCCAGTTTCGAGGCGACGATTGACGGTAACCCGAGGCCTGCGCCTAGTTCCACGCCGGTTTTGCCGTGCCACCCGCCGGTGCCCCAGTTCGCCCCGGTGTTACTGTTTGAAATATCTCCAACCGGATCTTCCGGGTCGCTTTGCCGCGAAAGCCACTCCGCTAACACGAAAGACCCTTCCCACAGCGCCACGCCCGTGTTCCCGCGACCGGACCCGCCGCAGCTGTCGTCTACACGCTTTTTCTCCTTTTTCGTTCCCCTGAACGACGTGGGCGTGGCGGAGGTAAGGGTGACTGATTTGTGTGAAATGTCATCGCCCGCAGCCGCCAGACTTACGAGCGCAGGAAAATCATACACGACTGTTTTGCGTTCGCTCACGAGTTTCGTGAGCTTCGCGTCAGTACCGCCGATGCGCTGGAACGCGCCCAGAAACTTCAAAAGCTCCTGTGAGTTGAACTCACCGAACTGCCTTCTCGCGTTCCTTGCGATTCGCGCGATCAGCGTAGGCTTTTGCTCAGCAGTGACACCGAGCGCGGCGAATCCCCAGGTCAGATTCGTCAAGTCGCGCGCGTTGCACTCGCGCAGGCGTTCGCGAACCGAAGTCACGCACGCGTTCAGGAACGCGGCGTCGGAATGGCCGAGCATGCCGTGCGCCCATACCAACATCGTGAGCTGCTGGGGTGAGTACTGGCTTGTGCTACCCCGAGTTTTGACTTGGGTTTCGGATTGAGTGTTTTCGTCTCCATCGTCTCCGTCTCCTTCTTCGTCGTCGCCGTCTCCCTTTTTCCGTTCCCGGCGCATCTGTTTCCTCGCCGCCCCGGCCAAGGCGTGGAACAGTTTCTTGTGCCGCTTCGTCTCCCCCAGCCCGAGCTTGGCGAACGCCCACAGCAGGTTCGCGACGTCCTGGGGAAGCAGCTGGTTTTCCAACGGTTTTGGAAGCGCGAGCACGGCGTCCGCCACGGCGTCCATCAACAAATCGCTTCGGAACCCCAACTTGGCAAACGCCCGCGCGCTCGTGGCGAGCTGCTGCGGCGTCGCGGAGCGCGCGCTCTGTGCGCACGCGTTTGCGATGACAGTGAGCACGTCCTCGTCGTGCCTCTCGTCGAACGCCGCGACCGCCCAGGACACCATGGAGAGCTCCTGGCAATTCATGGAAGGCGCGGCGGCTGCGGCGGCGCCCGCGACGCGCGCCGCGACGCAGCCGCCGCCCAGACCGAGCCGGCCGCACGCCCACGCCACGTTTGCCACGTGCTGCGACTCCAGCTTGCCGTTGCGTTTCTGTTCCGCGAACCACCCCTTGGTTAGCTGCGAGGCGAGTGCTTTGCTTGCTCGGTGCGCGGCTCTAGAGGCTTCGGGTTCGTTTTGCGGTCCGGTTTCAGTCGTCCTTGTCGGGTCGGTTGTCGTTTCGCAGTTGTTTTCCGACGCGTTTTCAGACATCTTTGCAATCGCCCACAACACGTTCGCCACTTCCTGCGCGTTGAACTCCTTGGCTCGTAGTTGTATGATTCCGAAAAGCGTGACTAGCAGTTCGGTGCGTTCGACGTGCAAATCGCGCGCCCCGAGCGTAGCGAGCGCCCACGCGACGTTGGAAACCCCCTGCGCCGTCCAATCGGCGCGCCAGTCCGTCCCGCCTTTGCCACCTTTTTTCAAACTTGCCGCGATGTTGTCACCGAGCAGGGTGATGATTTCGTGGTCCACACCGACGCCAAGCTTGGCGCAGCCCCACAGGGAGTTGGAAAGCTCCTGGGGGTTGAACTTCTCGGCGTGAATTCCGGTGCACTGCGTCACCGAGGCCAGCAGATCGCAGCTTAACATCAGATCATGACAAACCCCGAGCTTGCCGCACGCGTGTAACAAACTGGCGAGCTGTCTTGACTCCACGTGCCGGCAATGGTGGCGCACCAGGCCGGCCGCGGTTTCCAACAACGATACGATGTCGGCATTGTCGTCGTTTCTGGCCACCAAACGCCGGCCATCGGGCGCGCGCGCGATGCGGCTCAGCGCGGTGCCGCAGTTCACCACGTTGAACTCGGCAACGTCGCGGCGCACGATCGCGAGCACATCAGACGCGAGCGCGCACCGCGCCAGCGAGGCGTTGATCGTGACCTGCCGCTGGCTCATCACGGGTTTGAGTGACACGCACGGTAACACGACAACAGAAAGAGCCCGTAGCGCGTTACCTGACGCACGGGCAAGCACCCATCGCGCAGACACCGCCGCCGCGAAGTGTGACTTGAAGGCCGGCGGCGGCGAGCGAGGTTTTCGAGGAAGATTTTTTTTTGACCTGTCTGATGTACCTGTTGAAGACGAAAAGTCGCATTCTGGGAAGCCACGACGCACAACCACGCGCACACGACACCCTCCGTGTTTGTGTTTCCACGCAATGTCCGGCAAAAAAGCTCGCGCGCGAAAGGAAAAGCGTGAGCGCGGCCGCGATGCTAACGCGGGCGAGGCCATCCCCGGCCTTCTCAACGACATCGTCGTCACGCACGTTCTCAGATCTGAGCACTTCGACGACCCCGCCGATCTCGCACGGCTCCCCGCGGTGAGCCGCGCGATGCGCGGCGCAGTGGCGGCGACGGGGCTTACGTTTGAGGAGCTTGATGCGAATGAAGCCGTGGATCTTGGATGTTTAAGCGCGTTGAAGCGCCTACAACGGGGAGGGCACCTGTCGCGTCGAGAACGCCTTTGTCAGGCAGCGGCGAGGAGCGGACAGCTCGAAGAGTTGAAGGTTTTGCACGCGGACGGCTGGCCGTGGGACGAGCACGCGTGCGGGGAGGCGGCGCTCGGCGGGCACCTCGAGATGCTGCAGTGGGCGCGCGCGAATGGGTGCCCGTGGGGCACGAGTACGTGTACGTGTGCGGCGCGTGGTGGTCACCTCAAGGTTCTGCAGTGGGCACGCGCGAACGGCTGCCCCTGGGACGAGTATACGTGTTGGATGGCGGCAAGCGGCGGGCATATCAAGGTACTGCAGTGGTTGCGCGCGAACGGCTGCCCATGGAACAGGGCCACGTGATTTGGGGCGGCGGTGAACGGGCACCTCGAGGTACTGAAGTGGCTGCGCGAGAACAGCTGCCCGTGGGACACAAACACGTGTCGTGGGGCGGCGGAGGGCGGGCATATCGAGGTACTGCAGTGGGCGCGCGCGAACTGCTGCCCGTGGGACGAGAAAGGGCTGTTGTTCATGGCCGCTGAAAAGGGCCAGGAAACGGTGGTGCGGGCGCTGATCGAGGCGGGCGCGGACGTCAACAAGGCGGATGATGATGGCGTGACGCCGCTGTTAATCGCCGCTCAAGAGGGCCACGAGGCGATGGTGCGTTCGCTGATCGAGGCGGGAGCGGACGTCAACAAGGCAAAGGATGACGGCGCGACGCCGCTGTTAATTGCCGCTCAAAACGGGCACGAGACGATAGCACGGGCGCTGATCGAGGCAGGCGTGGACATCAACAAGGCAACAGATGACGGCGTGACGCCGCTGTACATGGCCGCTCAAAACGGCCACGAGGCGGTGCTACGGGCGCTGATCGAGGCGGGCGCGGACGTCAACAAGGCAAAGGATGACGGCGCGACGCCGCTGTGCATCGGCGCTGAAAAGGGCCACGAGACGGTGGTGCGGGCACTGGTCGAGGCGGAGGCGGACGTCAACAAGGCAAAGGATAACGGCTGGACGCCGCTGCTCATCGCCGCTCATCACGACCACGGGGCGGTGGTGAGGGCGCTGATCGAGGCAGGCGTGGACATCAACAAGGCGGAAGATAAGTGCGTGACGCCGCTGCTCATCGCCGCTCAAAACGGCCACGAGGCGGTGCTACGGGTGCTGATCGAGGCGGGCGCGGATGTCAACAAGGCGGAGGATAACGGCTCGACGCCACTGTGTATTGCCGCCCAACAGGGCCACGAGGTGGTGCTACGGGCGCTGATCAAGGCGGGAGCGGACGTCAACAAGGCAACAGATGACGGCTTGACGCCGCTGTTCACGGCCGCCCAAAACGGCCGCAAGACGGTAGTGCGGGCGCTTATCAAGGCAGGCGTGGACGTCAACAAGGCAAAGAATGGCGGCTGGACGCCACTGTTCGTCGCCGCTCAAAACGGCCACGAGGCGGTGCTACGGGTGCTTATCAAGGCGGGCGCGGACATCAACAAGGCAAAAGATGACGGCGTGACGCCGCTGTTCATGGCCGCTACATTGGGCCACGAGGCGATTGTTCAGATTCTCAGGGATGACGGTACGGTGTGACGACGGAAACGCTGGCGTGTATTGTTTCCAAACCGGGCGGAAGCGAACTGCGCACGCGATTACGAGCCGATTCAATACAGAAAACAGACGACCTACCTATCACGGATACAACAACGCGCGTTTCCGTATTTTCTCAAAACCCGCGAGTTGTTTCTCCCACTCCTGGAAAACGCCCTCCACTTTCTGTGCAGTCGCGGTCCCCGCGTCGCCGCCGCCTCCGGAATCCAGCGCGACTCGCAGCGCCGAGGTTCCAGTGAGCAAGTCGATGAGCGGAACCGAGCTCGACGAGCTCGCCGCCGCCACGGTGTCGTCTAACTGGTTTTGTGGGTTTCTAAAAGGGTTAGGGTTGAAAGGGTTCCGGTTTGACCCGTTTCGTAACGACGTTTGGTTCCGACTCGACCCGTTTCTCGACGACTCTTGTTTCCGCGCCGCCAGAAACCCGCCGCCCGGTTTCACAGGCGACACCAGCGTTGAGGCCCGGTTGTGGGCCCGGTTTATCCTGGAGGCTTCCCGCGACGGCCTCGCGGCGGCGCCTACCGAAACAAAACCCTCCCTCCACGTGAAGTCGCGCGGGTAAAGGATTTTCATCGTTAGTAACGCCAAAACGCCCTCCAAACACAAAGCTCTTTGATGGTGTTTCACAAACGCGTGCGCCCCGACGCAACGCTCGTTTTGATCAACGCCCCATTCCGGGACGAACTGAACTTCCCGCCAAACAACAGGAGGCCCCGCGGCCGGAGCGCTTTTACGCGTTTTTTGGTTCCGCGAGCGAGCCACGGAGGTTTTTGACCAGTCGTGACTCTGACTCGCGAGAAACGGAGACCGACCGCCGGTTCGTCTCTGGGGCGTGCCTGACGTTTGTGGATGTGTGTCTGGAGTCCTTTGGAGTATCTCTGACGTACGTGGAAGTATATCTGGAGTACGCCGCTGTGCGCCGAGCGACCTAGTACTACTTTGCGGACCGCCAGTACTTACGTATGTCCTACCCACTTCCGGTATCCCACCGCGCAAAACTTTCGTGTTCATCGCCTCGGCGAACCTTTCATCCGCCCAGCGCGCGCCGACCAGCTCGAACGGGGAGGTGGTTCCTTTTCCTGGGCTGACGTTGGTGGCTTGCAACAAGCACGTCCCAACGAAGGCAAGCGCGGTGTTTGAAGTCGGCATGTCCGCCCACGGCGGCGTCCACGGCAGACACGTGTCGGCCCAACCCATTGTCCGGCGCCAGCGTTTCATCTTTTTCCGTTTTGCGAACGAAAAGTGGTTAACGTCTTGTATATCTCGATGTATGGACAACAGTCACCAGCTGAGAGATAAAACGTGGAGGCGGGATTTCGGAATGCAATACGTACCTTGACGACTTTTAGCGACGCGGCGGCGCGTCCGCTTTTGTTCAGTGGATCGCGCTTCACGAACTCGTCGTTGAACAAAACCGCGAGCTCGCCTATGGTGAGGCCGTGCCGCAGGGGAATGGAGCACCGCGCCATGTGTGATTTTTTTCCGTCATCCACGAAAACCGGGCCTTCCGTGACCGTCCCGCCGAGCGGGTTGGGCCGGTCGAGAACCACGACTTTTATGTTTTTTTGTGTCTGTTTTTGTTTCGTCTGGATGGCGGGTGGATCGCTTTCGTCGGCGCGTTTCAAAATCGCACACGCCACTAACAGGTCGTACAATTGCCAAATGCACCTGTAGCACCGGGTGCCGACGTCCTGCATGTCGACCACGATTACGTCCACGTCCGCGTCGCGTATGATGCTGGCCAAGTCGGCGCCGTGTCGCCGAAACGCGTCGAAAACTCGCACCCCCGTTTTCGGGTCGTAGTTCGACTTCCCATCCGACGAGCCCGCGCCCCTGAACCCGCGCTGGTCTGGGGCGAAAATAGCGGTGAGGTTGACGAGCTTGCTCGCGTGCATCAAGTCAACCGCGTGCTTGCCAGTCGTCGGGTGACACCCGGTGTGGTCGGTAAAGATGCCGACTCGCGCGCCTTTCGCGCCGAGCGCTTTCCACTTGTCCTCCATCGCGACTTCCAAACCCACCTTCACTCGCGGAACTTGCGCAACACTATCCCTCACCCGCAGCCGCTTGCCGAGCACGTTGGACAAAAAAACGTTACCCACCACGATCACCAGCAGCACCGTGGGGTTCCACATGCCGGCGCCCCGCCAAAGGCGCGCCTCCCGCGATGGCAGGTGCCAATGCAAATCTCGACCTCGCTTCAGAGAGCCAGCCACGACGCACGACCTCGAGTGGAATAATTCGCCAGTCTGGAAGACGCTTCATTTTTCGTCTATTTCCCAAATCCCAACACTGTTTGTCCATACAAGACTGACACTTTTCTTTTACTGTGGGCGAAAACAGGGCGAAAACCAAAAGAAACCTGCAGAGCTGCAGTGGAGCACACGCTTGTTTCCTCTCCGCCGCAGTAGGATCCGCGCGGGCGAACGCGCGTTGCGATCGGAAGTTACCTGCTGCGCACGGGGGGTTTCCACCAGAAGTCGATCGGCAAGGCACCATGGCGACTCCGCCCGTGACCGTCAAGGAGGTGGTGTCGGTACGTGTGATCGCGTGGCCGGTCTCTTCGCCTTGCATTTCCGCCTGCGCTGCTGCCCGGGACGAAAACGGGACCCGATCTCGCGACCGTGTGGTGCCCTGACCCTTCCTCTCCCACCACCCCTTGCAGCTCACCAGCGCGGGCGTCAACCCAGCATGCATCTCCTTCACCAACCTCACGATGGAAAGCGAGAAGTTCATCTGCGTTCGGGAAACAGGCGCGGCGAACTCCGTGGTCATCGTGGACATGGAGAACCCGAACGCGCCGATGAAGAGGTGCGTGCTGTGCTAATCTTGAATGAACGTCACGTCATTGGACGCGGTTTCCCGCGCGAGCGACTGGAAGGAAGTCGTGGAGGGTTTGCGCGCACGAGTCAGTGCGCCGACGCGAACGCCACCGCGCACACAACACCGCGGCACGAAACACGGCGAAGACACCGCCGAGCACGCGCGCCGCAGCCCAACACGGACACCGCGCGCGCGTAATCCAAACACGCAATTCGGCCATCCGAGGACGCGGCCCCTGCGAAACGTTTCTGTTTTTTTTCAATTTCAAACCATCCTTTTGCCCTCGTCCCTGACCCCCTGTCCTTTCCTTTCCTTTCCTTCCCCCTTCCCCTGCACTTCACTTCAACAACAGGCCCATCACCGCGGACAGCGCCCTGATGAACCCGGTTTCCAAGGTCATCGCGTTGAAGGCCACGGTGGCGGGCGCGTCGCAGGACCATTTACAAATCTTCAACATTGAGATGAAGAGCAAGATGAAGTCGCACCAGATGCCGGAGAGCGTGGTTTTCTGGACCTGGATCTCGCCCAACATGCTGGGCATCGTAACAAGCACCGCGGTGTATCACTGGTCCATGGAGGGCGATAGCGCGCCAGGGAAGGTTTTCGACAGAACCGGCAACCTGAACGGCGCGCAGATCATCTCGTACCGGGCGAGCCAAGACATGCAGTGGTTCACCCTGGTGGGCATCGCCCCTGGTGACCCGTCCCGGCCTTCCCTGGTGAAGGGCAACATGCAGCTGTATTCCGTGGCGCAACAGCGGAGCCAGGCCCTGGAGGCGCATGCCGCCGCGTTCGCGACACACCACGTCCCGGGAAACGCCGCGAAATCGCAGCTCGTAAGTATTTCCCATTTACCACATTCCGCCTCCCTGATTGCCCATACACGACTGATACTTTCTTTTTTACAATCAGGTGGCGTTCGCGCAAAAGGTCGCGCAGCCCGACGGGAGCGTTTCGTCTAAACTGCACGTCATCGAGTTGGGCGCCGTGGCCGGGCAAACCAATTTCACCAAGCGCCAAGCCGAGCTTTTCTTCCCCCCCGATTTCGCGGATGACTTCCCAGTAAGCATGCACGCCAGCGACAAGTACGGAGTGCTGTACGTCATCACCAAAAACGGGCTTTTGTTCGTGTACGACGTCGCCACCGCCACCGCGATTTACCGGAACAAAGTGTCAAACGACCCGGTGTTCATCGCGTGCGCGGCGCCCTCCAACGGCGGCGTCTACGCGGTGAACCGGAGGGGGCAGGTACTGCTGATGAACATCAACGAAGCCGCGGTGGTGCCGTTCGTGTCAGGGCAGCTCAAGAACCCCGAGCTCGCGCTTCAGCTGGCGCAGCGGGGTAACCTGCCGGGCGCGGAAGCGCTGGTGATGCCCAAGTTCGAATCGCTCTTCGCGGCGGGGGATTACAAGAGCGCCGCCGAGCTGGCGGCGGCGTCCGGCGGCGCGCTGCGCACGCAGCAGACCATCCAGAAGTTCGCCAACGTCCCCGCGGTGCCCGGGCAGAACAGCCCGTTGCTGCAATACTTCGGCATCTGTTTGCAACGCGGGCAGCTCAACTCGTTCGAGTCCGTGGAGCTGGCGCGCCTCGTGCTGGCGCAAAACAAAAAGCAGCTCCTGGATACGTGGATGGGCGAGGACAAGCTTGAGTGCAGTGAGGCGCTCGGGGATTTGCTCACCATGGTTGACCCTGAAATGGCGCTTCGGGTGTGGATCAAAGCCAAGGCGAACGGCAAGGTTGTTGCCGCGCTCGCGCAGAAAGGCGAGTTCGAGAAGATGGGCAAGTACTGCGAGATGACCGGGCACAAACCGGACTACGGGTACATGTTGCAAAGGTACGGCCTTGGGGCTTTCCCAAATCCCGGCCTCCCTGTTTTATCTCTCAGCTGGTGACTGTTTGTCCATACATCGCCCAACACGGGACTGACACTTTTCGTGTAACAATCACAGCGCGCTGATGCACAACCCTTTGGGCGCGGTGCAGATTGCGATTCAAATCGGAAAGCAGGTCCCGCCCCCCATGGACCCGAACGCGGTGGCTGATTTGTTTTTACAGCGGAACATGATCCGGGAGGCGACTTCGTTTCTGTTGGACGTGCTGAAAGGAGACAACGAAGAGCAGGCTGGTATGCAAACCAAGGTTCTGGAAATCAACCTGGTGACGTTTCCAAACGTCGCCGACGCGATTTTAGGGCAAGGCAAGCTGACGCACTACGACCGCCCCAGGGTCGCGCAGCTTTGCGAAAAAGCGGGCCTTTACATGCGCGCGCTTACGCACTACACCGAGATCACGGATTTGAAGCGCTGCTGCGTGAACACGCACTCGATTGACCCGCAGGCCCTGATTGAGTGGTTCGGCACGCTCAGCGCGGAGTGGGCGCTGGAGTGCGTGAAGGAGTTGCTGGTGTCGAACCAGCGCGCGAACTTGCAGATCGTGGTGAACGTGTGCAAGGAGTACACCGAGCAGCTCACCGCGACTTCCATTGTTGCTTTGTTGGAGGAACAAGGAAGCAACGACGGTTTGTTTTTCTACCTCGGCGCCCTGGTTGCTACCTCGGAGGACCCGGAGATGCACTTCAAGTACATCGAAAGCGCGGCGAAGAGCGGGCAAATCAAGGAAGTCGAGCGGATCACGCGCGAAAGCAACTTTTACGATCCCGAAAAGGCGAAGGTTTTCCTGATGGAAGCCAAGCTCCCCGATGCGCGGCCGCTCATAAACGTGTGCGACAGGTTCAACTTCGTGGGCGACCTAACCACCTACCTGTACCAGAACAACATGATGCGGTACATCGAGGGGTACGTGCAGAAAGTCAACCCGTCAAACGCGCCGTTCGTGGTGGGCGCGCTTCTGGACCAGGAGTGCAGTGAGGACTTTTTGCAAAACCTGATCTTGTCTGTCCGGTCGCTGTTACCGGTGGGTCCTCTTGTGGAGGAGGTTGGTAAGAGGAACCGTTTGAAGATGCTCACGCCGTTTCTGGAGCACCTCGTCTCCGAAGGCAGCACCGACTCCAACGTGCACAACGCCCTAGGGATGATTCTCATCGACAGCAACAGCAACCCAGAGCACTTCCTCGCCACGAACGAACACTACGACAGCAAAGTCGTGGGGAAGTACTGCGAGAAGCGCGACCCTAATTTGGCGTGCGTGGCGTACAAGCGGGGGAAGTGCGACATTGAGCTGGTGGAGGTGACGAACAAGAACTCGCTTTTCAAGCTGCAAAGCCGGTACGTGGTGGAGCGCATGGACGTGGAGTTGTGGGCGCACGTGTTGAGCGACGAAAACGCGCACCGGAGGAACCTCATCGACCAGGTCGTGAGCACCGCGTTGCCCGAGTCCAAGAACCCGGAGCAGGTGAGCGTCACCGTGAAGGCGTTCATGACCGCGGAGATGCCCCAGGAGCTGATCGAACTGTTGGAAAAAATCGTCCTGCAGAACAGCGCGTTCAACAACAACCCCAACCTGCAGAACCTGCTAATCCTAACCGCCATAAAGGCCGACAAAACCAGAGTCATGGACTACATCAACCGCCTGGACGCGTTCAATGGGCCGGAGGTTGGGGAAATCGCGGTTGGCAACGAGTTGTACGAAGAGGCGTTTGCGATTTTCAAAAAGTTCGACCTGCACCTTGATGCGATGAAGGTGCTTCTGGAGTGCCTGGAATCACTCGAACGAGGTCTGGAGTACGCCCAACGGGTGGACACCCCGGAGGTGTGGTCGCAAATCGCGAAAGCGCAGCTCGCCGCCGGGGACGTCGGCGCGGCGGTTGTGGCGTACATCAAAGCCGGCGACAGCTCCGACCACAGCGACGTGATCGACGTCGCGAAGCGGTGCGATGACTACCAAGCCCTAGTTTCCTACCTCGTGATGGTACGGAAGAAAATCAAGGACGCCAAGGTGGACACGGAGCTTTGCTACGCCTACGCGCGTATCGACAAACTAGGCGACCTGGAGGAGTTCATCGCCACGCCCAACGCGGCGAACCGAAACGCGGTGGGTAACCGGTGTTTCGACGAAGGTCTTTACGAAGCCGCGAAGGTGATGTTCATTTCCGACTCGAACTGGGGCGCCCTCGCCAGTACGCTCGTGAAGCTGCACCAGTTCCAAGCCGCGGTGGAAGCCGCACGGAAAGCGAACACGTCGAAAACGTGGAAAGAGATTTGTTTTGCCTGCGTGGACGAACGCGAGTTCCGCTTGGCGCAGCTGTGCGGGTTGAACATCATCGTCCAAGCGGACGAGCTCGACCAGATTTCCGAGTACTACCAAGTCAGGGGGAAGTTCGACGAGCTCCTGGCGCTGATGGAAGCCGGCGTGGGGTTGGAACGCGCGCACATGGGTATCTTCACCGAACTAGGCATTCTGTACGCCAAGCACCGCCCCGAAAAACTGATGGAGCACTTGAAGCTGTTCAGCACGCGGGTACGTATTTCCCAATCACCACGTTCCGCCTCTGCGATTGCCCATACTCGTACCAAAAGGGACTGTTACCCTGACTGTTTACTCATACACATTACGACAGACTGACACTTTCTTGTTAATCGTGTCAGGTGAACATTCCGCGGCTGATCCGGGCGTGCGAGGAGATGGCGGCTTGGAAGGAACTGTCTTTCCTGTACATCGCGTACGACGAGTTCGACAACGCCGCCGGGGTGATGATGCAACACCCGGATGCGTGGGAGCACGTTTCTTTCAAAGACGTGTGCGTGAAGGTCGCGAACGTGGAGATTTACTACAAAGCCTTACAGTTCTACCTGGAGGAACACCCCACGCAGCTCAACGACTTGCTCACGGTGTTGACCCCGCGGGTGGATCACTCGCGTGTCGTTGATCTGATGCGCAAGCGAAACCACCTCGCGCTGGTCAAGCCGTACCTCGCGCAGGCGCAGACGCACAACCTGCAAGCGGTGAACGACGCGGTGAACGAGCTGTGCATTGACGAGGAGGATTACGAAGCCCTGAGAAACAGCATCGACTTGTACGACAACTTTGACCAAATCGCGCTGGCGCAGCGGTGCGAGTCGCACGAGCTCATCGAGTTCCGCCGGATCAGCGGCCACATTTACCAGAAGAACCACCGGTGGAAACAAAGCGTGGAGCTGGCGAAACGGGACGGGCTGTTCAAGGACGCCATGGAGGCGTGCGCGCAGAGCGGTGATAAGGAGCTCGCTGAGAACCTGCTGAAGTACTTCATCGACACGCAAAACAAGGAATGCTTCGCCGCGGCGCTGGTAAGTATTCCCTTTCCCAAATCCAGGCACACTGTTTGCCGATTTTCCAGAGTAATTACGTAATACACATGGTCCGAAAGACTGACACTTTTCGTTCACAAACACAGTACACGTGTTACGACCTGCTACGGCCGGATGTGGTTTTCGAGCTCGCGTGGATGCACGGCTTGATGGACTACAGCGCGCCGTACATGATCCAGTTCATGCGTGACTACGCGGGGAAGGTGGATGCGCTTGTGGCGGACAAGAAGGACAGGAACACGGAAAAGGTGGAGGCGGAAAAAGAAGCGGTGAAGGAACAGATGAACCAGAACCTCTACGCCCAGCTCCTGCCGGCGGCGCTCCCGGCGCCGCCCATGCCGGGGATGGAGCACGGCAACGGCATGAACGGCGGGTACGCGCCGCCCAACATGGGCGGAAGCCCGAACGGCATGCCCGGCATGGGTATGCCCCCGATGGGTGGCATGGGGGGGTACTGAGAGTTAAGTAAGAGAGATGCGTAGATGAGAGCGTGGAGCGCCACGCGAGGTGTGAATGAAACGCACGACATGCTTCCTGGAATCACTCGAAATCTTGCCAAATCACTTCAGTTTCTTTTTCCCAGAGTTGACGTGTTTACAGTTCGCACAACGACCCGCGCGCACGCGACCGCTCCCATGGCACCCCCCTACCCTAAACCCGAAGGGAATCACTCCCTGGAGGAGATATTTGACATAATCGAGGGATCGGAAACCGTGCACGAGTTGTGCCCATCGATACACCGCCGGTACCTCACGGACCTCGCCTTTGCGCTTCTGAGCGGGTCACTGCAAAAACTCCGCGGAAACTCCTCGGACACGCCAACGGCGAGAGAGGATAAGATCGGTTTGAAGGCGCTGCGCTACGCGTGCGAGCTCGGCGACCGGGAGGCGCAATACAGGCTGGGGGCGATGTTGAGCAGCATGGATGACGCTTACCCGTTTGAGCGAACACGGATCCCGAGCCTACCCCAAAACGACGAGGAAGCGGTGAAGTGGCTTTCCAAAGCCCAGGCGTAAAATTTTCCCCTCGCGTTTCACGACTTGGGCCACCACTACCTCAACGGACTTGTATGCCGCCAAGACGACCAAAGAGCGGTGGCGCTGTGGAAGCAGGGCTCAGAACTCCCTGAGCGCGTCGATTACCCACACAAGGCGTGCTGCTGCATGAAGATGGTGGCGGACATGTACGCGCGCGGACGAGGCGTGGACAACGCGTGCGTGAACTGCGCTCGCGAGTGGCTCGCGAAGGCGGTTTCGGCGGCGTGCGGCAGCGCCATCACGTTGCACAACGAGCTCATGTTGGGCGAGGACACGGATGGGAATCAGCTTGGATACGGGGATATGTTGTCGTACGGTGCCACGAAGGACTGGGTACAAGGGATACACGCCATCAAACGCGAGCGTAACGAACACAACGCAGCGTGGCTCGCGAAACTGAAAGCGGAGCGTCGGTGCGACTTTTGCTGCGCGCCCGGCGCGCAGAAGAAGTGCGGCGCCTGTTCGAACGCCAGATACTACGGCAAGAAGTGTCAGAAGCGCCACTATAGCCACCCAACCTTCCCGCTCAAAGAAATGTGCGGCGTGCAGGTCGCTGAAGGATTGATGGGAAACCTGCAGCTGACCGGCGCCGGCGACGAGTGAGAGAGCAGACAAATGGAGGACAGACAAAAGTAAAAACCTTTTTTTTTCGCTCTCGAAATCTTGAAGTCTTGTGTTTTCGTTTTCGTCTCCATTGTGGTCGACGTCATCGCGATGACGTGCGCATGCGTGCGTGTCGCGGTCTGCGCGCCTCCGCGCGTGAGGTCCGTTCGCACGCGTGCTGTCCACCCCACTTGTTCTGTTAGAAATGTGCGTCTCGCCGTGTCCGCCAGTGACGATGCAAGCGGCACTC
>Ga0209192_10000520_pt1 | contig 37103 bp, 35 predicted proteins | sample ArcticOcean_MG_C_11_FD_187433 | JGI IMG/M metagenome (GOLD analysis project Ga0209192, IMG submission 187433) | Marine microbial communities from western Arctic Ocean - ArcticOcean_MG_CB2_154 (SPAdes) (version 2) | ecosystem: Environmental > Aquatic > Marine > Oceanic | place: Arctic Ocean... | reverse complement strand
CTGCGCCCATTTCTACGGCTATCGGGGTACTTGGCATGTTAGGGCTTACAGCCTATTCCGGTCTAATGGTGCAATGTCAGCCCAAGGCTGGCGAAACGGTGGTTGTGTCCGCGGCCTCAGGTGGTGTGGGGCAAGTCGCAGTGCAGCTGGCGCGGTTGGCCGGATGTCGCGTGGTAGGCATCGCAGGCGCTCAACATAAAGTCGAGTATTTAGAAGCCTTGGGCGTTGATAGCGTGGTTTCGCACTCAGACCCCCAGTTCCCAGACAAACTACAAGCAGCTTGCCCAGATGGCTGTGATATCTACTTTGAAAACGTTGGCGGTAAGGTCTTCGACGCGGTGCTACCGCTGTTGAATAAAAAAGCCCGAATCACCCTTTGTGGGGTGGTTTCGCAATACGGTAATACTGATGGCCAAGACCCTCGCGCAGTTTGGCAAGCTATAGGCCAGCCTTTTTTCGAGCGCCAGCAGGTAACTGTTTATGATTTGTTTGTTGGCAACTTTGTTGATCAGTACCAAGAGGTGTTTTTGCGGGAAATGGCCGGCTATTTGCGTAACGGTGAGGTCAAATATAAAGAAGATTTACGCCAAGGGTTGGCCAGCGCCCCTCAAGCTTTTTACGACATGTTGACAGGTGATAATTTCGGTAAAACCCTCTTGGCGATAGGCGACGATCCAACGCGTTAAACAATGCGTTTTATTTTGCGATGGGGTAACTTAGTTAGAGTCGAGTTGAACTAAATCAGCTCGCTGGTGTTAAGCGCAACATATAGGCAAGTCTGCAATAGATGAAAGATAGCAGGTACTTCGTGCTTGGCTTAAAAGATTGGATTGCACCCTGGGGAGGGATGAGTGTCAGAAGTTGCACAGCATAATGAAGGCTTTTGGAAAAGTCGCTATTCCGTCATTACCATGTGTTTTTTCGCCACTTTTGTCTGTTATATAGACAGGGTCAATATTTCCGTAGCAATTATCCCCATGGCCAAAGACTTCGGTTGGGATGTGGAAACTCAAGGCTATATTTTGTCTTCCTTTTATCTAGGCTACCTATGTATGCAAGTAAGTGGTGGCCGCCTTGCCGATAAGTTTGGTGGCAAATTGATCCTTGGCGTAGGTGTACTTATTTGGTCGTTGTTTACCATTATCACCCCGTGGGCTGCATTGGGCGGTTTGTTCGTTTTGTACCTGGCGCGCATTGGTATGGGGCTTGGTGAGGCTGTAACCTTTCCCTCTGTTTATAGTCTAATTACGCGCTGGTTCCCAAATGATGAGAAAGCCAGAACCGTGGCGCTTAATGCCAGCGGTATTCCGTTGGGTACAGTTTTTGCGCTGATCGTGACGCCAATTATTGTCTCTACGCTGAGTTGGCAGTGGGCCTTTTATCTTTTTGGCTTGGTCGGCGTAATTTGGTTCATAGCTTGGCAAATCTTAGTCACTAACAACCCAATCGAACACCCGAATATCAGCAAGGCGGAGCTAGAATACATAAGCTCTAATGCGCCAGCTTCTGGTGCGGTTGAAGATGCGCCGCCACTGAAACATTTCCTCAAGAACAAAGCCGTGTGGGCCATTATTGTGGCGCACTTTTGTAATAACTGGACCTTGTATGTCATTCTTTCATGGTTGCCCAAATACGTAAATGACGGCTTAGGTGTGCCATTTGCATCAGTGGGATTGATCGCTATGTTGCCGCATATAACCCATTTCTTTTGCTTGAACATTGCGGGCAACATTGCTGACCGTATGATTAAAAGCGGTATGGACGTGACCTTTGTGCGCAAGCTGATGCAAACGATTGGTTTTGGCGGCCTAGCAATGTGCTTATTGCTCATCGCCGGTGTTGAAGACGTTTGGACGGCCATTGCTCTGTTATGTTTGGGTAAGATTTTCGGCTCAGCAGGAATTGGTGGCCACAGTGTTAATCACATGGATATTGGTCCACGACATGCCGGCACCCTTATGGGGATAACCAATACTGCTGCGACAATTCCTGGGATTGTTGGTGTATCTGTAACGGGTTTGATTCTGCAATACACCGGTTCATGGGCGTTGGTATTTCAGGTCACCGCCGGCGTTACGTTATTTGGCATGATTTTTTACCTAATCTTTGCCAGTGGCGAAGAGCAGTTCGACTAATAGTTAGATGAGTAGTAGGTGGAAAACGAGTAAGTTAAATCACCGCGTACAGCGTGTGGGGTGCACGCAAGATCGAGCACGCAATTAGGTTGTAAAAACGAGAGGGACTAATGAGCGAAAATAGTAATAAGCCAAAATTAGGTGGGGCGTACGCACACTACGTGCTCTTTGTATTATTGATCGTCTATGTATTCAATTTTATTGACCGAAATATACTATCCATTCTGTCGCAAGAGATCCAAGCAGACCTCGGCGTTTCTGATGCAGACATGGGGTTTCTTTACGGCACGGTATTCGCCGTTTTTTATGCAGTATTTGGTATTCCGTTGGCTCGCTTTGCTGATGTCTGGGTGCGCCGTAGCCTGATTTCAATTGGCTTGGTGTTTTGGAGCGTCATGACCGCTTTGTCTGGCTTTGCCCGGTCGTTTCCAGTGCTCGCTGCCCTTCGTGTCGGCGTGGGTATTGGTGAAGCCAGTGCTAGCCCCGCTGCGTATTCCATGCTTTCTGATTACTACTCGCCGAAGTTACGCGCCACAGTATTAGCCATCTACTCTTCTGGTGTTTATATCGGTGGCGGCATCGGCCTCTTTCTTGGCGGTTTCATTATGGAGACTTGGAATACTAGTTATCCAGATCCCTTAGCTGCGCCGCTCGGCTTAAAAGGCTGGCACGCGGCATTTCTTGCGGTAGGTATTCCCGGCGTGTTGATGGCTATATGGGTGCGCACGTTGCGCGAACCCACGCGCGGTATGTCTGAGGGCATAGTGACCGAAAAACACCCTGCGCCTTACAGCGTGTTAATGACCGAACTTATGGCCATGGTGCCTATTTTTAATCTCATCGCGCTAAAGCGTGAGGGCGCGTCACTGAAAGCCAACTTATACGCAGCCATCGCCATTACCGTTGTTGCTCTGTTTTTGATGAAGTTGACTGACAATATCCCTCAATGGTTGGCGCTAGGTATAGGTATTTATGTAGTGTTCTCTTGGGTGCAATCTCTCAAAGCCAGAGACCCAGTGACCTACCATATGATCTTCGAATCTAAAGCTATGATTTACACCATGTTGGCGTTCCCAACTATTTCTTTTGTCACCTACGGTATTGGTTACTGGACTGCGCCATTGCTTATTCGTATGCACGATGTGTCTGCTACAGAAGTGGGTATGTATATTGGTTTAGGCAATGCATTAGGCGGTCTGATCGGTGTCACCATGGGTGGCGTTTTGGGGGATAAATTCCGCCAGTGGCATCCTGCTGGTCGATTGATCATTGGCTATATTGCGGTCTTTGGTACGGCGCCACTGGTGCTGTGGATGGTTTATACCGAAAGTCTCTATATGGCTTTTTTTCTTAATTTTGCTCATCATTTGTTCAGTGCCTGCTGGCCTGGTATTCCGCCCACTACAGCGGCAGACCTGGTATTACCGCGTATGCGTGCGGTAGCAGGCGCTTACTATATTTTGATTAATACTATGCTGGGTTTGGCCATGGGGCCGTACATGATGGGTCAGTTGTCAGATACTTTTGCAGCTACAGGCATGGATGGTGCTGAATCGCTGCGTACCGCTATTGCCTGTACAATGTTGATATTCATTTTTACCTTTATTTTCTTAACCTTGGCGTGGAAGCATTTGCCCAAGGATGAAGCCAGTCGTTTAGACCGTGCCAGAGCCTTAGGTGAAGAAGTAAAAGAAGTGGCTTAATCTCGGTTTTCGATCAGACGGATAAAATATGCTCAGCTTGCTAAAGGGTCTACGTGTAGTAGACCTATCGACTATTGTGTTGGGCCCGTATGCGACCCAATTTTTGGGTGACTTCGGCGCCGATGTAATCAAAGTAGAGGCCCAAGGTGGTGACGTTTTTCGTGCGGTGAGGCCCGGACGTACCAACGACCTAGGGGTTGGGTTTTTGAACTTTAATCGCAACAAGCGCTCCATTGCCGTTGACCTCAAACAGAAAGCGGGTAAAGAAATTTTACACAAGCTGGTGGCACAGGCAGACGTTTTCGTGCACAACATGCGCGGCAAGTCTGCCCAAGACTTGGGCGCAGACTTCGCGACGCTTAAGGCTGTAAATCCTCAGCTCGTTTATTGTGCCGCGCCGGGTTTTGCGAGCACTGGCCCCGATGCACAGTCGCCTGCGTACGATGACATTATTCAAGCAAGATCAGGGCTGGCAGCACTCAATGCTGATACTGACGGCGCGCCCCAATTTGTCCGCACCATAGCCTGTGACAAAGTGGTTGGACTGCATTTAGCTTTGGCCGTTGTCTCCGGTGTAGTTCAGCAACAACGTACTGGCGAAGGCTGCAACATTGAGGTGCCCATGTTGGAAAGCATGACGGCCTTTGTCATGGCCGAGCATTTGGCAGGCCATACCTTGCAACCGGCTGAAGGCGAACTGGGCTACGACCGGTTGATGTCGAAAAGTAGAAAACCGTATAAGACGCTGAATGGCTATGTCGCCATCATGCCGTACAACACCAAACACTGGCAGCGCTTCTTTGGCTTAGTCGGTCGTGAAGATTTGGTCGAGGCTGAGTGGGTGACAGACTCCGCTCAGCGCTCCCAACATATAGATGATTTGTATAAGTTGGTGGCAGATATTGCGCCTAGTCGTTCGTCTGAGGAATGGTTGGTGCGTTTAGCGGAGTTGGATATTCCTTGCTCACCGATAAATAGCCTGGCGGATTTGGCGCACGACCCGCAGTTGCAAGCGTCAAATTGGCTGCAGACCCACAAGGACGAAGTGCGTGGTGAATACCAATCGTTGAGGTCTCCGTTTATTGTGCATGGTGACTCAGCGGTCAGTATTGACCTGCCAGCGCCGCAACTGGGCGAACAGGGTGCGGCCATTCTGGCTCAGTTGGGTTATGGTCCTGAGCAAATAGAGACGTTGGTCAAGGCCAAGGTCGTTACTGTAGCTTGAAATGGAAGGCGTCCTGCCTTCCATTTGTTCGGAACTACTCACCTAGGGTTGGGCCGGGGTAGACTGGATAATCGGCATGCCTGCGGGCATTATGTCTTTCTTGCAAAAAGTGTTAACGCCTAAAAGTAACGGTATCTCCTAGCGCTGCGCGCTCTGTGTGGGCTGTATTGACTTGCATTGAAGTATCTTCGTAACCAAAGCTTAGGCCAAACAACACCTTTACTTCAGGGCCAAGGCCAAAGGCCTCTCGGACTAGTTCAGGGTGATGCCCCATAGTGCCTTGGGCGCAGGAGGCCAAACCATTGGCGGTCATGGCTAACATAAGAGTTTGCGCATACATACCCACATCCCAAGCGCTGCCTAAACCGAAGGCTTCGTCCATGCATAAAAATGCTACATGAGGCGCATCGAACAGTTCAAAGTTTCTAAAAGATGCAGCGCCGCGAGCTTCTTTGTCATCCCAAGATATGTCCATGGCGCGATAAAGTACTGCTGCACATTCGCGGCGGCGATCTTTCCAAACTTGGCCAAGCGGCTTTCTAGGTTCTTTATGATCTTGGTTGGGTTTCGTGCCTGCTTTCACTGCGGCCATCATTTGTTCGCGCAAGGTGTCGCGCACAACGCCAGAGGCCACATAGGTTTGCCAAGGTTGGATGTTGGTGCCGGAAGGTGACCAGCGGGCTATATCGAATACTTTGTTGAGTACATCTTGAGGCACTTCTTTGTCCTGGAATCCACGCACTGAACGGCGCGACATAACAGCTGTTTCAAAGGACATTTCTGACATTTTGTACCTACATATAACGAGTGAGTTGAAGAAAACTTGTGATCTTTTTTTGGTTTTACGGGAGCGGAGAGTGCTCTATCAGTCTTTTAGGTAAAAGCGCGTGCCGCAAATGTCCACGCGCCCATCACTGACATAACAGTTACGCTTGTGTGCCTGCTGTAAAATCGCTTCGCGGTTGCTAACTTTAATGTCCAGGCCACCAAGCCCAGGTCCGCGACCATCCGTGACCGGTACAAAACGCAATGTAACGTTATTAAAGTTGATGCATGGGTGGCCAGCTTGCTCGGCAATAGGGCAATCGGTTACTGAGGCCCAGTGAGCTGCCAATTCCAGCGGGTTGTCCCCTTGTAGTTCAACGCCTAGGAAATCCTCGGTGACATCTTGTTTAACCCTATCTTCCCAGCCATCGCCGCCCACAGGATTCCAGTGTCCGTTAAAGTCCTCGATAGAGTCGTACTCTAGTTCTAGGAACGCTGCTCGCATATCCGCCGGGTGTAGTTGGCAGAGGTTCCAGCCTTCGCGCTGTGATTCGTGCGCAATACGCACACCGTTGTCTAGGGCACGCTGGCGCAATATTTGTTGATTTTCAAACGTGTCTATTTGCGTGATGACCATATAGCCGCCATCACCACCACGACGCTCTAAGTAACGCCCACCTGCGGTATTCGGCTGGGTGGGGGCAACTACTTCGAGAAAGTTTCGACCCACGGCCATTAAATTATTTTCTAGGCCAAATACGCCAACTCCCGGATCAACGTAACAGCTGTTGATACCAAGAATTGAAGTTAAGTCATCGATAACAGGCGCTAGGTTTTCCGCCACTAGACAAATTTGTCGGAGTTGAATGGTCATTTTTGCTCTCCCAGTTGGATGAATGCTTTATCGCTACTCGGTTTGCGTAATGCAATGACGGAAGTTTTTCCCTCATGGCGGCGAAGCATCTATTAAAGTAGCCGCTAAATAGTTTTACTAGCGCTTAACGGAAACTGAAGTTTGGCGCTCGCTTAGGCAACTCTACGAAGTCACCAGGGCGTTTTTCTATATTAGATTGCATGGCTTCCTGCATTTCTTGTGCTTGCATCATTGAAGCATTCCAAATGGCTATGTAGTCCAGTGTATCTGCTGTGGTGTGGTCTTTTGAGTAGTTTATCATGCGTTTGCAGCCATAAACGGCCAACGGTGCTTTTGAAGCAATCTCGTGTGCAATGGCAAAAACGCCCTCGAGCATTTCTTCTTGGTTGTCAAATACTTGATTTACCAGGCCTGCTGATTTGGCCTCAGCTGCGCCCATGCGACGCCCTGTGTAAGCTAATTCTCGAACCAAGCCTTCAGGAATTTGCTGTACTAGGCGTGGGAATGTGCCCACATCCGCAGTCATACCAATGACAGTTTCAAAGATAGTGAAAAATGCATCAGCGGTTGCGTAACGCATGTCGCACGCGGTGGCCATGTCAACGCCGCCGCCAACACAGCCGCCTTGAATCGCCACCAATATGGGCAGTCTGCAGGCCTCTAATGCGTTGAATGCAGCTTGAGTTTTAAGCGCTGTGTCGTAGAAGGCTGCGCCATGGCGAATTTTGTTGCGGCGCGCTTCATCAGGGTCTGAACTGCCTTTGGATGCAAAGGCGTTTAAGTCCATACCCGCAGAGAATACCGGCCCAGTAGATGAAATGACTATGACACGAGCTTTAGCTTCTGCATCTATTTCTTCGATGACTTGTGGCAGCTGGGCCCAAAATGAAGGGATCATGCTGTTGCGCTTTTTAGGTCTGTTCAGCTGAATGTGTGCGACATTATTTTCAATTGTCAGGTCAAAGCACTCGTAAGTCACAGGTCTCTCCAATAGATATTCTTAGATTTTGTCCGTACATAAGTATAGCGACAGCGGGCTAAAAGTGGGTGGTTATCTGCGGGAAATCATTAATCTTTCCGGCGCGGCAGTTTAACTGGTGGTCAGCGCTTTAAGAGCAATCAAAGCAGAAACCATGAATGCATTAGGCGTCCCGGCGCAAAAGTGAAGGCGCCGGCTAAGAGCACTGCGCCCAGATATACGCCCAGCATTTTGGATTTATGGCGTTTTATGTTGTGGGCTCTGGCGGCAAAATAGGCCGCAGGCACGCTATAGATGACCAATATGCTGAACAGGTGAATAAAACCAAAGTGATCAAAAAGGGTAGGGCCTACTTCAGCTGTGATAAACAACGTGATGATTGCAGTTGACATCATCAGCATCATGTAGATTTTGCCAAGACATCGATGTCCCGGTGTGCCTTTTTGCCGTAACAACAGGTAAGCGCCGATGAAAGCCGCCGGCACGATGGTTGCGAGGTGGGCATAGATTAGCGTGAGGTTGGGCATTGACCTTTCCTTTGCGCCAGTTGGCGTGTTTCTGTGTTCTAGCGTTGCAAGAATATCCTCTACCACACACTCTGGACGTCTGGCTATTTCCCGCATGGGCTGTGCACTGCCCTGCGGCTCCTTTGGCTAAAGAACAAGTCACGAAGTGCTGGACAAAATGAAAGGCCTAATGAAAGACTAGAGTCTGTGGGCCGAGCGTCCTATTGCGGTAGAAGAATGCAGAAGTGTACGCAGAAAATATCCAATTAACTTAGTCTAAAGCGAAAAAATACTAGGAGAGGGAAATGTCGAGTAAAGTAAAAACAGGTACAGATGATCTTTTAGCCGACCTAACGGACGGTGTGCTGACACTGACTATGAATCGGCCAGAAGCGCGCAACGCTATGTCCGATGCTATGACTGGCGCGTTAGCCCAGCAGCTAGCAGACGCTGAACTCAACAGCGCTGTGAAGGTTATTGTTTTAACCGGTGCTGGGAAAGGTTTTTGCGCAGGTGGGGATGTTAAAGGCATGGCTGCAAGCGGTGACGGCACAGTGGGCGATAACACTATTGATGGGGCCATTCATAGGCAGCGCCTCAACCAGCGCGGTACAGCCGGCGCCTTGTACTCAATACCGAAGCCAACTATCGCTGCACTACCCGGGGCAGCGGCGGGTGCGGGCCTCTCTTTAGCATTGGCCTGCGACATGCGCATTATGGCCAGCAGCGCTATGATGACCACAGCGTTTGCCAAGGTGGGTTTCTCTGGCGACTACGGCGGCACTTTTTTTATGTCCCAGCTCATTGGCACCGCTAAGGCGCGAGAACTTTACTTCCTCTCAGATCGTGTGAATGCACAACAAGCACTGGACTTAGGCTTAACTAATTGGGTTTGTGAAGCCGATGAGTTAGCTGCCAAGGCCAATGAAATTGCACTGCGCTTAGCCAGTGGTCCTACCGTGGCCTATCGTTACATGAAAGAAAACTTTGCCCGAGCATTGTCCTCAGGTGATGTAAACGACTGTCTAGATTTGGAAGCCACCCACCACGTACATTGTGGCCAAACCGAAGACCATAAAAATGCCACTAAGGCATTTGTTGAGAAACGCGATCCAGTATTTGTGGGTCGCTAGAGCGCAGTCCTGCCGCATGGAATTTAGGGCTGAGAGAGCTTGCTCTTAAGGTCTTAGATCAGTGTTCAGATTAGCGCTCAGGTCAGCCTCTGCAGCCAAAAACCCCGCCGTCTGGATAATTTTTTGTGCTCTAAAGCTTGCCAGATATTGCATAAAACGCGCCGCTGCATGGTTGTTGGCGCCGTACTTAAGCTGTACGGCATCCTGCAGAATGGGCGAATGCAGTTCACTGGGTATGTTCAGGTAGGTAGCAAACGGCTGGTTTTGTTCAAGCATTTGCGCCGCCGCCACGAAACCCAGCGTAGCGTTACCTGTGGCCACCAGAGAAAAAGTTTGCCCAATATTTTCTCCATTAATTTGCCGTTGTGAGGGCGTAAAGGTTATTTTCAGGTTGTGCAAAACCTCTTGAGCTGCAAGACCATAGGGTGCCAGGCGAGGGTTGGCTAGAGCAATGCTCGAAGCACCTGCCAGCCACTGCTTAATTTGTGTGCTTTGTGCAAGTGGTTTTTCATCGCCGTTAGCTGCTCCGGGCATCGCCCTGTTTGGTCGCCACAGCACCAGTGCGCCACTGGCATAAGTGAAACGGCTGTTGAGTACGATGAGTCCGTAATGCTCTAATAATTGCGGCCGCTGTTGATCAGCCCCAAGAAAAATATCGTATGGGGCGCCTTGGCGAATTTGCGCGTAGAGCTTGCCTGTAGAACCTGCGCTGATGAGTATTTTGCCGTTATCAAAAGACTCAAAGTCCTTGCGCAGGGCTTTTAGCGTTGTCACGAAGTTTGTCGCTACCGCAACTCTTACGGTATTTATTGCTGCTTCCGCTTGGACTACGTTAGGTGCGGCGAGCAAAATCAAAGCAACGTTCAGATACCATGTCTTCAACGATTTATTGGTGGTGGGGGTGCTCATGTCGAACTCGGCTGATGGCGATTAGCTTGGCGAGTTTTATAGGCTATGATGGTCTCGATTGAGGCAGCAGGCATTGAAACTCAGGTGGCTATTTTGGATCACCATGATGTTAATTTTTTGTTGCATAAACAAGGGTTGTGGCAACAACGAAATAATTGTGCCGTTGGACAAGGGTATTGTTCAGTATGGCCTGCCAAGGACCTGTTTTTAACCACTATCTAAATTTCAAATTACAGCAAGTACGAGGGGTACTAATGGCAGCTTCTGAAAAATCTATGCGCCGAGTCGCACTAACTTCACTGGGTGGCACCAGTATCGAGTGGTACGACTTCTTTATTTACGGCACAGCTGCTGCCCTGATTTTCCCAACCTTGTTCTTTCCACCTGATATTCCCGTCTACGTTGGTCTTATTGCCTCTTTTGGTACGTTTGCTGTTGGCTTTATTGCTCGACCAGTGGGCGGCATGTTATTTGGTCACTTTGGTGACCGCCTCGGTCGCAAGGCAGCCTTGGTTACCGCCATGGTGATGATGGGGGTTGCCACAACACTTATTGGCCTTTTGCCAGGCTATGAAACAATTGGGCCTTTTGCGCCAATCTTCCTTATTTTATTGCGTTTTGTGCAAGGCCTTGCTGTCGGCGGGCAATGGGGGGGCGCTATGCTTCTAGTGACAGAGAGTGCGCCTCCAGAGAAGCGTGGGTTTTATGGCGCCTTCGCGCAAGCAGGCGCGCCGGTGGGTGTGATTTTGGCGAACATAGCTTTTCTAATTGTCACTGCATCGGTTTCCACCGAGGCACTTTTAGATTGGGGTTGGAGAATCCCATTTTTAGCCAGCATCATTTTGATCGGTCTAAGCTTGTATGTGCAGTTGACCCTAGAAGATACCCCAGCCTTTAAGGAACTAATTGAAAGTTCTGAGCCGAGTGAGGCCAAACCACGCTCTCCTGTAGTTCAGGCAATAAAAACCTACCCGAAGGAAATCACTCTGGCAGCAGGCGCATTCTTAGGTGTTCAGGTGACTTTTTACATCCTCATAGTATTTTCTATTTCTTATGGTACTGATCCATTAGGACTTGCTTTAAGCAAGTCAGACATGTTGTTTGCGGTATTGATCAGCACCATTTTCCAAGTGCCCGCGCTGTTTTTCTTCGCCGCTTGGTCGGATCGTCACGGACGACGCGGGGTTTACAAGTGGGGGGCAATTGTCACCGGACTGTGGGCCTTTGCGATGTTCCCGTTGATTAATACCGGTTCGCTACCCTTAATCATTCTCGCGTTATCGGGAGGGCAGATTGCAATCGCTATGATGTATGGCCCGCAGGCTGCGTTGCTGACTGAGTTGTTCAGTACCGAAGTGCGCTACTCAGGCGCGTCCCTTGGTTATCAGTTGGGTGCCATTGTCGGCGGCGGCTTTGCACCGATTATTGCAACCTCATTAGTCGCCTTCGGCAGCTCCGTTTGGGTGTCTGGATATATTGCGCTGGCTTGTGTGCTTACCTATGTGTCTCTCGTTTTACTCAAAGAAACGCCGGTGACGGATTTAGATAAGGTGGCGTAAGCTAACTCGATTGGCTAATTGTTTGCTCGGGCCGCTATGCTTGGGTAAAAAATGCCCGGGCAGACAAAACCGTCGACTTCTGACTCTATTTCTCTTCGGGCTTTGCCGATTAAGGCCTTTTCAATTAAATCTCTATAAGCAAACTTCGCTGTTCAAAATGTCAATGGTGTGAATAAACCTGCGGCTTCTATTTGTCCGGCCAACTGTAACAACTTTCCTTCCTCTCCAGTCTTAGCAACCAATTGACTGCCCACGGGTAAGCCGTTTTTTGACATACCCATAGGTACGCTGATTGCTGGGTGGCCGGTGTCGTTGAACAGAGCGGTGAAGCCCAGTGTTTGGAAGAGCAATGACGAGTAGGTCGATGGATCTTCGGCCATCATGTCTATGCGGCCATGTGCCAGCGGTAGGCAGGCCATGGTTGGGGTGAGTAGGTAGTCAAACCTTCCCAGCAATGTATCTATAACGTGTCCGTGTTGGTGGATCATTGTCACTGCGGCGGCGTAGTCTGTGCCGCTGATTTCTTTTGCGTATTGGTAGTTTTGCCAACTGCCTAGTTCAATATCCTCCTGCGTAATTGGCCTGCCAATCTCCGCGTGTTTGGCGTTGAGCATTGCACCCATGTGACTGATGGCAACGAGTCCATGAGCTTCTCGAACATTATCGGTGTTGAGATCAACTTTAAATAGCTCAACGAAGTGGCCCAAGTTTTCCAGTTGTCGCGCGTTGGCCTTTGTTATCTCGGCTACTTCTTGATCAATATCCGCGCCGTTAAATGTGGTTAAACACAGACCAATTTTTTGTGGGGCCAGAGGTTTGCTTACACAGTCAAGAAACGCCTCGGTTTGTGCGGGTACATGATACGGACTGCCCAATTCTGGTCCGGCACTGATATCCAATAGAGCAGCGCTATCGCGCACAGTTTTGGTTATTGCGTGAGTGGTGGACAATCCCCCCCAACCTTCTAATTGCTTTGGCCCCAAGGGTATTCGGCCCCTTGTTGGTTTTAGGCCTACAAGGCCACAACAGCTGGCTGGGATGCGAATAGAGCCACCGCCGTCGGAGGCGTGGGCCATGGGCAGAATGCCGGCGGCGACCAGTGCCGATGCGCCGCCACTGGACCCTCCGCTGGAATAACCATGCTTCCAAGGATTATGTGTCGGTCCAAAGAGGACGGGTTCGGTTGTGGTGGCAAGACCAAATTCGGGCGTATTGGATTTACCACAAATGACTAAGCCTGCAGCTTTGTAACGTTGCACCAGCGTTGAGTCGTGGGTTGCCACAGTGTCGCGAAACAGTCGCGAGCCATTGCTGGTAACCACACCTTTGTATTGCATGCCCAGATCTTTAAGGGCGAAGGGCACTCCAGTAAATGGACCTTCGGGTACGCCTGCGTTAATAGACTTTTTTGCTTGGCTATCCATGGATAACACCATGGCGTTGAGGGACGGATTTTTTTCCTTCAACAAACTTTGCGTGGTCGCTAAGGCCTCTTGCGCTGAGACCTCGCCCTGCCGAATAAGTTGCGCTAAGCCCAGTCCATCTAATTTGCAGTATTCGTCTTTGTTCATAATGTTCTCTAGGTTTTTTTGAGAGGTTTTGGAAAAGGTTTCTGTAAACAGCTTTTAGTCGAAACAGATAAAGCCTTTGCTGATGGCGGTCTCGCCCTGCTCGTTAAGCACTTGAAAGCTCAGGTGGTTATCGCCACTCGCACTGAGTTGTAATTGGATGGTTGAAGGCATTAGCACCATTGCCGAAAATCTTCCGCCAATGCGTCTTATGCGAGTTGGGTCACCGCCCAGTCGTTCGTTTACTACACGTGTTACCGCCAAGGCCAGTGTTGCGGTGCCGTGCAATATTATGTCTGGTAGTCCTGCTGCTAAGGCGACTTTGCGATCCGTGTGAATGGGGTTCCAGATGCGTGCACACTCTGTATAGGTGTGAGCCAGACTGCCTGAAACATAAATCTCAAAACTGTGTTCTTGAGCAATTCTTAATGCGGTTGGCGGGGCAGGGGCGGGCTCGACATTGTCGTTGCCCTCTAAGCTACCTACTCGCCCATCAATGACCTCTACGCTGCGGTAGATACTCAATTGATAGGTAGTACATACCAGTTGCTGCTGCGCATCAAATGTATCTAAGCGCATGGTGTAGGCGCCGCCGGGCTTGATTGCATCAATGCCGATCATGGTAGCCTGGGTCGTCAACATTTCTCCAGCCACTATGGGCCGGAAGATATGCAGGTCATGGGCCGCGTGGACGCCTCGTCCAGACTCTTCATCGGTGAGTGTGTCCGCTGTTGCCAGTTTGCGAGTATCTAAAATAGGCGGCCACTCTAGGCAAACAGGAAAAATAGGGTGGGCGATGACTGTGCCCAAGTCGGTATCCATATAAACAGGGTTTAAGTCACTCAGGCTGGCGGCGTAAGCCATGAGCCAACGCTCGTCTACCCAGTGCTCTACGCGCTTCGTTTGGCAGCCGATCATCCTTTTATCTAGGGGCATATGCCCTCCTATCGTTATTTTTAGTCCGTCAGGTGTCTAAGGGTTTCAGTCGAGCTTTAGACAATGCGAAGTTAGCACCTTGTGAACTCAGCCCAAATCTTACTCGAATTTTGTGCGTCGTTAACTCAGTTTCAGACATTTTAGTCGGGCACTAAATTGGGTTGGAGAAAACGCAAAAATGCGCCGACAGGCAACTCGGATAATTAGGGTAGATGTCTAGAACGAAAACTCTTTGACTAAAAAGAAGTGTGTCAATGAACCTTGAAGTACTAAATAAATTTATCCGCGTTGGTGAGGTCACTGTGATTGATCATCAGGGAGAGGCTCATATTTTTGGTAGTGGTTTGCCAAAAAGCAGTATTCGCTTTAATAGCGCTAATACGCTTTCTTATGTTTTGCGTAACCCGGCCTTGAATATTGGTGAGGCCTATATCCAAGGTTTGTGGAGCAGCTGCGTGTAGCCCAGAAAACGGCCAAAGAGCGAGGCTTGGAAAACAAGGCACGCTTTGTTTTACAGGACTACCGCAAGCATCAAGATACCTATGACCGAGTGGTTTCAGTGGGCATGTTGGAGCACTTAGGCCGCAGGAGCCTGCCCAAGTTCTTCGCCTGTGTCAGAGATTTTTTGTCCCCCACCGGGGTGGCGTTAGTCCACACAATTGGCAATGGTTATAAGCCGGTGATGGTTAATCCTTGGATTCGTCGCCATGTATTTCCCGGCGGCTATATCCCGGGTTTAGCAGATTTTGCAAAAGCCATTGAATCGGCAGATCTGCCAGCCACAGATGTTGAGGTGCTGCGCGAGCACTATGCGCTGACCTTAACACAATGGCTAAAGTGATTTAGCGCCCAGTGCAATGCCTTTGTCAGCGCCAAGGGCTAAGAGTTTTGCCGTATGTGGGAGTTCTACTTAATCTTATGCCAAACGGGTTTCGAGATGGGTGGATTGGTGGTTCATCAATGGCAACTAGCCAAGAATAATCGAGCCCTACCTCTTGCGCGGGATTACCTGTACGGGCAGGTTCATTCAGATCAAGCAGGTTCTAAAGTCATCAGCGGTTAGTCGGCCATATAGCCTTCCCTCTGGCTTTATGGTCTTTATGTGTCTTATGACGATTGCCAGTCCTTGCGCCCGTGCCCTCTGCCGCTTCATTCATTTAAACTTCTAACGTAGAGCGCTAGTTACTAAAATCTCCCAGCCACGCTACCAGTGGCATACGAACTAAGATCCAGCTTAAGATGGGGTCGAGAAGGGAGGAAAAGATGCAAGTAGTACCCATGTCTGCGCCGCTAGGTGCCATTGTTAAAGACCTTGATGTGCGCAGTGTCGACGCCAAGTTGTGGCCAACGCTGAACGACCTATTTAATAAACATCATGTGCTGGTGTTTCCAAATCAGGATTTAACGCCATCGGACCATATGGCTTTTGCTCAGCACTGGGGCGAGTTAGTGCCATTTCCTTATGGTGGTATTGACGGTTATCCAAATATTATTGAGCTGCGCAATAACGGTAAAAAACGCGATGTGAATCAGCATTGGCATTCGGATATGACTTACCACCCAACGCCGCCAAAGCTCACCATGCTCTACGCCCTTGAAGCGCCGTCCTTGGGTGGGGAGACTGCTTTTTCCAATCAAATTTTGGCCTACCAAGAGTTGTCAGAAGGGTTGCGTGAAGTGGTAGATGGCCTTGTTGCCTTGCATTCCGCAGAGGGTTTGGCGCGGCTTTATGGTGCGGATCCAGCAGAGGCGTCTCGGGCCGAGCATCCGGTGGTGCGCACTCATGACGAGAATTGCCAGCGCGGGCTTTACGTTTGTCGTGCATTCACTCAGAAGTTTCGTAACTGGTCTCGAGAAGAGAGTAAGGCACTGCTGGAGTATCTTTATCAGCACAGTATTCGGGCAGAGTTTCAAGCGCGACATCAATGGCGCGTAGGGGACTTGGTGATGTGGGACAATCGTTGCCTGCTGCATTATGCGGTGCACGACCATGCGGATGAGCCACGGATTATTCATCGTTTACAAATACAGGGGAACTCGCCTACATGAGTCTAATTGTTAATGATTGGAGCGATGTTGTCGCTCTTGCAGAAAATTTAGCTATCCCAATGCCGGCAAATGCCTGTGTTAGTGAGGCCGAATATCTTGCCTTGTGGAAAAAATATTTCACCGTGCAAGAGCCGTTAGATTTATTAGCTATGGCGGTGACCGGTGGTCTATTGGCCGACCGCATGGCCTGGGTATTTGTGGGCGGTTATCAAAGCGCTATTCGACGCACCTTCATGCGCGAGACTTTTTCTGGCTGGGGTGCGTTTGCGGTATCTGAAGATCGTAAGGGGCAGCCGCCATTGCCGGGTGTTTCACTACGTACGTCAGCGCAAGATGTTGCGGCATCGGGTTACAAAACGTGGGTAGCTTGTAGCGACAGCATTGAACACGTGGTGGTTAAGGTGGGATCTGGCGCGGACGCTAGATATTTTAATATTCACCGCTCAACACCTGGATTAACTGTGGCGAGCAAACACGCGGTGACTAAACCAGGTAGCTTTCTGGCAGAAATGAGCCAGGGCATTGCGCATTTGCAAGATGTTGCTGTAGGCCAAGCGTTAGATGATGCGGAAGTTGTGCGCTTTGGTATTCGTGAAACCCTTTATATTTATTCTGCTTTTTGTGCCCATGCGGGCCAGTTTTACGCTAATCAAGTAGACCCTGAGGCTTGCGCTGGGTTGATTCACCGTTTGGCTGAATTGTTAGAATTTCTACCCACAGATCAGGTTGGCCTTGATGAGTTAAAAGCCGTAGATGCCGCTGTACAAAATTTGCTCGGGCAAATCAGCCCTGATGCAGATGATTCAAAATGGTCCAAAGATCGTCAGTTGATCGCGATGTATTCACCTGGCATCCAAAAGCGCGAAATGACCTAGTAAAATCAGGACAACCTTGGCGCGTTTATCAATTCGCTAAGGTTGCTCGCTTCCAATTAGATTGCCGCCTTATGAAACGACAGATCCGCCGTCACAAGTGATGACGTCACCAACGGTGAAACCAGAGGCGCGTGAGCTTAAAAATATAGCTAAGCCTGCTATGTCTTCCGCTGTACCAACCCGGCCTCGTGGGTTGCTTTCACTTACGCTGGTCCAGTCAGTGTTTTCTGCATCGCCACCACCGCCGACGCCGGCGCTGAGCATAGATGTTGGGAATGGTCCTGGTGCAATGCCGTTAACAATGATGTTGCGCTTAATTAAATGCGCCGCTAAAACTCGAGTCAGGTGATGTACTGCAGCTTTCGATGGTCCGTAAGAGAAATTGTCAAAGACGGGTGTTTTAATCCCATCTACAGAACCAATGTTCACCACATGGGATGGCGTTTCGGTGTGGGCATTTTTTTCTAATAACGGCAGCAGTTTCTGAGTTAGAAAAAATACGCCCTTAACGTTCGTGTCCATAACTTTATCCCAACCCACTTCTGGAAATTCTTCCAGCGGCGCGCCCCAAGCTACGCCAGCGTTGTTGACTAGTATGTCGAGGTGGTCCTCACGTTCTTTAAAAGCCGCTGTAAAGCCCTCAATGCCTGCCAAATTAGACATGTCCGCAGGCAATGAAATACATTCTCCGCCGTAGGTTTTGCTCAACCTTGCTGCGGTTGCGTCGCAAACGGCGGCTTTACGCGAGCTGATATAAACTTTCGCGCCGTTGGCCAAATAACCAGCTGCGATCATTTCGCCAATGCCTCGCGAGCCGCCAGTAACGATGGCAACTTTGCCTTCAACAGAAAATAAATTTTTCAATGTGATCTCTCCATAAGTGAAATAACTGCCTGTGCTGTAATTAGGCACAAGATTGGGTCAAGGATAAACTAATTGGCTGTGGCTTTCGGCAGATTAGTTAGGTGAATCTGGTGGTCTGGCTTATGGGGGCTTTTTACTTGCTTGTGCGAAAAAAGAACACCCGTTGGAAAAAACAAATGAAAACGTCTAAGCGATGGTTTATGCGCCGCAGACTCCCCGGTGATTTTCGGTTTAAGATGTAGGCGAATTTGTGCTTTAGGAGAGTTAGGTGAGCGATATACAACAGGGCGACACGCCGCAAACGCTGGTTGGTGAGTTTAGACATCCGCGACAAATGCTTGGTCATCAGGAATATGACGGTCATTTGTCTATTCACGACGATAAGATGGCAGCTGATTTAGGCTTTGCGGGTGCACCTATCGAAGGCCCCACACATTTCAGTCAATTTGTGCCATTGCTGCACGAGGTGTTTGGCGACGTATGGTTCGAGCGTGGCTGCATCAGTGCGCATTACCAAACCATGGTGGTGGAAGGCGAAGAAGTTCGGGTTACGGTTGAACATGTATCTGATGTCAATCAGGTGGCGAGAATTTCTGCTGAGAAGCGCGATGGTACGCCAGTTTTAACGGGTACCGCTTCACTCGGGCCAGATCATGGTGAAACCGAGTTAGACGTTCGCCGCAGTCGCCTTCGTCCTTCCGAGCAACTGGTCATTCTGAGTGATGTTAAAGTAGGTCAGCTTGGCGCGGGTAATCCTGAGCAGGCCAGTATGGCCATGGACCAGTATATGGGAGATATGTACCCCTTCAGTCTTGCGCAAAAGCTGCAGAAGATTACCGAAAATCATGCCTATTACGGCGCGGATAATCCCTGGGGCAAGGCCGTTATGCCATTGGAGATGATCAGTGTGTTAACCCAATACACCAGCGGGCAGTCTGGTTATAGAACCAAAGGCCCTGCGGTAGGTTTGTTTGCGGGTCAGGAAATAAAAATGATTAATGGGCCCCTGTTTGTCGACCATGCCTATTTATTGGAACGTGAAATTATTGCCCTGAGCGAAAGCCGCCGAACTGAATCTAATTGGATTATGACGCGGGTTTACGACGCAGAAACTAAGGCACTTGTAGCTGAGGTTATTTTGAACTCGGCGACGCTAAAGGATTCTTACGCCAAGTACGCGGAAGAAGCCGAGGCTTTGGGTAAAAGTCTAAGCACATAGCACTGAGCACCTTAAAAGGCCTTAGCTAGGATTCACTAGCTAGGGCTTACTAACTAGGACTGCCTAGCCAGGATTAGCTATTAATAAAGAGGCGGCATAGTCGAGCAACGGGTTAGGCCTGCTGAGTTAATGCGGCTTTCCTCAGCGGTTGACTGTTCCCACTGGATGCCAAAGGTTGCTTGGCTTGTTGCCGTGAAAGGTGTGAAATCATGCCAAGCATTTCTGGCCGCGCTAAACCGGCCTGAATGCGCGCCTGTGCATTGCGTTTCCTGCCGCGCAGCATGTAGCGAAAAATTGTATTGCGAATTTTTCGATCTTTCAGAAAGTCCCCAGGCTTTTCTACCAGATTTACTGTGCGCATAATGCCTCGATGCACATGCAGTTGGTAACGTGCCGCGGCAACAAGGGCGTCGCCAAAAGCCAAGGTGAACCATTTTTTGATGGTTGTTGCTTTGTCTAACGCTACGCCTTCTCGGGTTGCGTTGGCTCGCCGAATGCCTCTTTTGTCTTCCGTTAGGCTGGCGTCGAAGATGGGCCTAATCTCAGCCTCTGTGCGCTGTTTAAATGCCAATGCGCGTTGCCATGGGTCGTCATTTTCAGCCAAAACGTCAGCCAGAATGTGCGCGTGTAGTGTGCCGGTGCTACAACCTCGCCCATACAATGGGTTGGTTCGAGAGGCGGCATCGCCTACGGCAAAAAAGTTTAACAGTTGAGGTCCGTCTTTATGGACGTAGTCGCGCCAAACCGCGTGGATTTGGCCGATACCGAAGGGTGCCGTTGTGGCGTCAGCGTGCTCTTTTTCAACCCAAGGTTTTACCCCGGGAATGCTTTCGCAAATAGCGTCGAACAAAATTGGATCTTTTACCGCTTCGCGCAGTTGGTGCTCTTCGTTATGAATGCAAATAATCAGCGCAAAGTTGCCGTTATCGCCGGGAAAGACACCATATTTAAGATAGCCCAAATCCCCAGCAGAAGGGTTATCGCTGTCACGTTTGGGTTCTTCTACACCAGGCTTTAAGGCGTAGTGACGGGTGTAATAAACAATCTCAGCGTCGTCGCGCTCCTCGGTAACCTTTGCACCTTTGCTGCTCAACCATTTGTTGAACTTACCTGCGCGGCCGGTTGCATCAATGATTAGATCCGCAAAATGCTGGGATTTTTTGTTCGCATCTTGTCTGTCGGTGAGCTCCAGGCCCTTGGTGACCAAAGCTTTGCTTCCATGCTCGCCTTGCTCCTCTACCAGCACATCCGTGACATAAGTGGTATTGGCGATCGTTAATGTCTTTTCTCGTTCAACGTAGCGGCGTAGTACGGTTTCTATAGTGGCGCGCCTGCACATCAACACCCAAAGCTGTTCGTCGCCTGGCTGCGGCGTGTACTGGCTTTGCAGATGTCCAGGCACCATGTCCTCAAAGCCTACTTTGCGGGCTCCGGCGTCTAAGAGCTCCTGCAGTAGATCTGGGTAATTTTGTTCTAAAAGATTACACATCAAGCCAAGAAAGGCGTGGGGATGTCTAAACTGAGCGGCACCTCGGCGTTGCCAGCTAAAGAATGCTTGTTCGGCATCGCCCTCGGGTGGTGGCACATCCCGCTCGAATAAAGTGACAGAAAAGCCTCGGCGTGAAAGGGCTAACCCAGTGAACATGCCGCATATTCCAGCGCCAACTACAGCGATTGATTGACTCATAATTGAACTTAATGTTTGAACATAAAAATTGAACAGGTTGTATCAGCCCTAAATTAGCACTAAATCTGCAAAATTTGTTGAAAATTCCCCTGCCTTTAGGTCAGTTATTATCTTCGTAAAATCCCCTATTTCTTTTTCTGGTGTAATATATTTGGCTAATTAGAAGAATGATTCAAAGGGGATCTCAATGTTGAAATCTGTGCAATTGGGCAATAGTGGCCTGCGTGTGTCGCAGTTGTGTTTGGGTACTATGAACTTTGGTATTCCTGGAAGAGGTCACCAAGGCGATTGGACATTAACCACCGATGAAGCCCGACCCATTTTCCAGGCCGCCATAGAGCATGGTTTAAACTATTTCGATTGTGCAGATATCTATGGTTTAGGCGCTTCGGAAGAAGTGGTTGGTGCGTTGCTACGCGAGCTCCTACCCAGAGATGAATATGTCTTGGCAACTAAGGTATCCATGCCAATGGGGCGGGGTGCTAATCAAGGCGGCCTTTCGCGTAAACATATTATTGAAGGGGTTGAAGCCAGCCTTAAACGTCTGGGCGTAGATTATGTCGATCACCTCGTTATTCACCGTCACCCGCATGGTATTCCGGGACAAGCTCAAGCGCCCATTGAAGAAACACTAGAGGCTCTTCACGACTTGGTCAAGGCTGGCAAAGTAATGTATCTGGGCGGTTCTTCAATGTTTGCTTGGCAGTTTGCTGAGTTACAGTTAACCGCGCAGATGAATAACTGGACCAAATTTGTTTCCATGCAAAACCACTACAATTTGGTTTATCGGGAAGAAGAGCGTGAGATGAACCCCTACTGCGCCAAGACCGGTGTAGCCCTTACGCCTTGGTCGCCACTGGCACGAGGCATTCTTGCGGGGACGTATCAAGGCGGTTTTGGTGGCGGCAGTACCAGTCGCTCACAGGGTCAGGATGTTAAAAGAACAGAAAGCCTGTATCACGGCGAGCACGTATTTCCAGTGGCCGAGCGCGTCATAGAAATTGCGGCTAGGTATGAAAAAACGCCGGCTCAGATAGCTGTTGCGTGGCTTATGAATAAACCAGAAGTGACGTCGCCAATTGTTGGAGTGTCTAAAGTGGCCCAATTAACAGATTTAGTTGCTGCTGCGCAGGTTATCATCGAGCCAGAAGATATGGCCTATTTGGAAGCGTTATATCAACCGGTAGATAACTTGCTGTCCATCGGTAGCTCATAGTCAAACCACAGCCAAATTGCTGCCAAACTATAAATAGTCAGACAGAAGCCTATCTGCCAGCAGGCAGCTAGAGGTCTTGGCGGTAGATTTTGGGGAGATTTTTTAATAGCAGGGCCTTGAGGGCCGAAAAGCCAGAAGCCTAAGAGACTAGAAAGCTAAGAAAGGGGAAGACAATGGGTATTCAGATACAACCATGCGACTCAAGCTTGGGCGCAGTAGTTACCGGTATAGACCTCAATTCGCTAGATGATCAAAGTTGGTTGTCAGTAGAGGCGGCTTGGCATGAACATGCAGTCCTCATTTTTCCGCAGCAGCACATCAGTGTAGAACAACATGTGGCGCTAGGTCAGCGCATTGGTCCTATCGAAATCCTAGCCGAAAATCGTAAAGCCGTTGCCATCAGTAATCAAAAGCCGGATGGGGAGTTGCTAGGCCCTGACAGCGGTTACTACCAAATTCTGCGTGGCAATGAAGGCTGGCATACAGACAGTTCCTATATGCCGGTGTCGGCTCGGGCGTCAATTTTAGCTGCGCAAGTTTTACCTGATGCAGGGGGAGAGACTCAGTGGGCGGATATGCGCGCGGCGTATCAATCATTATCAGGGGAAATGCGTCAGCGCATTGAGAGCCTCGCTGCCCATCATTCATTGTTTCATTCACAAGCAAAAATCGGTCACAGTGCTGGCTCAGGCTCTAGTTATGGCTTGGGCGATCAAACACCGCCACTGCGCCCTTTGGTGAAAATACACCCAGCCACCAAAGTGCCCAGTTTATATATTGGTCGTCATGCCTACGGTATTCCTGGTTTAAGTGAAGCTGACTCTGAAGCATTGTTGGCAGAGTTGGTGGAATTTGCCTGCCAACCGCCCAGGGTGCTAACCCATAGTTGGACGCCCGGAGACGTAGTGATCTGGGACAACCGCTGTGTACTCCACCGAGCGCGACCCTATGATTACAACCAGCCTCGAATTATGCGCCATGTGCGCGTGACGGGTGATCCAACTACAGAGTTGGGTTTAGATGTTTAATCTAAGGGCGGTGCCACGAGTAATCTGATCGGCAAAACTGATTGGAGTATTAGGAGTAGGATTGCTAGCAAGGGTTGCTCGTGAAATTGGGGCTACTTTTCAGGGTTCGCGGCTGCCATGGCTTTCATTGCACTGACACTGGCGTATAGCGCAACGCAATAAGGCACCGCGTAGGTCAGCACGATCTTGAGCATTGCGTCGCCGTTTAAGGTGCCAGCGAAAATATGGTCCCCATGATTGATCAGTGCCAGTAGTGATCCCACCACTAGACTGGTGCGTATGGCCCTAGCTTGCGCCCCTGGCGCAAAGGTCATTGCTCGAAGGGACATATTACTCAACCTTTTCTGTTAGACGTGCTCTTTAATTGGATTAGGGCAGGTAGCTGCATTGATTAGCTCAGCGCAGCTAACGCGAAAAGCCCCCCTAACGTGCCCGCCGCTGTGGCTTGCTGGAATGTCTTTGCTGACAGTTGGTCTAGAGTTTCTTTGGGGTCAGCGCCGTCTAAGGTTTGACGCAATATGCCCGTTTCAATAACCGTGGCATAAACGATAAAACCGAATACCGAACTGACTAAGGCGATACGTCCGAGGCTGTCAAAGGGGATGGCGATCACCAAAATAACCAACAGCGTCCAATGTAATACCCAGCCGCCAAAACTCATCCAATGAAATTGGCGCTGATCATTTATAGACATATCGAAGTTAAAGCGGAAGAACGAAAAACTTCTAGGCATAACTCGGGGTGCCACGGCACCAGATAACTTGGCACCAGTATAATGGCCCCATTCGTGAAAGAGCGCTCCGAGTACGTAGCCGACAAAAATAGCGTCGCCAATGCTCAATAGCTGTGCAAACCAAAGCCCAGAGAACAGGTACCAAGTGTCCGCGGCTGCCCAGACAGAAAGAGCGATAAGGGCGATGCCAATATCACGAGACAACATTGAGAACAGGCTAGGTTCTGGTCTGATTTTTGTTTTGCTCTCTTCGCTCACAATGTCTCTCTCCCTTCTTACGCTATGTTTGTGTTCAGCTCGTACAGTTAGATCTTATCGCCAATTTTTATAGTTGGCTTTTCTGTTCAACTTTTCAAGTTGATAATTTGACCTCACGACTTTGATTCACCCTTCACGCTATGCGGTTATCTGCACCTTTACGCCACCAATACCTAAGCTGAAATCTCCGCGAAAGTCTCCGGGTGCAAAGGGCGTTTTGCCGTAAGCGCCGGTAATAATATATTGGTTTGGTGCCAAGGTATGACCAAAGCGGTGGAGTCGATTGGCCAAAATGCTCAGTGATTCAAAGTGATCGTCAATGTGGCCGCGGCTAGGTAAGCGCTCGATCAATTGCTCGTCTTCGCCCTCGCTTTGGCCATACAGGGCCACTTCAAGTTCTGCCAAATCTGCCGTGGTATTCGCCAGTGGCACCGTTTCGCCGACGACGATGCCCCAGTTAGACAGGTTATCGGAAACTCTTAGACCTGCTGAACAGCCCGGGGGCAGGCGCTTTTGGTTGATCTCAAAGGCTGGTGCCAAACCGGCGATGGCTGATTTTGTGCGATCAGGTGTTGCGGCCTCGCCTAGATAGTCCGCCATAACAAAGCACAGTTCATTTTCGACCCCACCTTTATATAAATCTTTACGTGGAATTCTGGCACCACTCATGAGTGTGCGGCTGCGCAATACAAAGCCAAATGGGCGAATGCCATCGCCCAGTGCATTGCGCGACTCTCCAGAAGTCATACCTATTTTCCATCCGGCAAGCTCTTCGCCTTGTTCCAGCCAACGCTCCAGTAACTGCAATTGCAGTTGCTGCCCCTCGTCAGCACTGAGTTCAGGCGCGTCTAACAGTGGGGCTGGATCAAGATTTGGGTTTTGGTGTAATGCCCATAGGGTATCGAGAATATTCTGCATGGTGGCTCTAAGTTGTCTAAATCGCGTGGCGTAAGGTTAGCGCATTTTTGCGTTAGATGAGAAATCCACCGTTGGCAGAGTTGTTAATGCCGTTAGGTGGTGGCAGGCATTGGCAGGAAACTGCTTTGGGCGTTTCAATGGACGCTGTTGTTAGATGTTTCTAAGTTGTGTTCGCTGGTCATTGAACATGGGCCGAAACCAATGGAGAGACTCTTGGTAGATACCACCCTTTCTTTGGTGGAAATTTAGCTAGAAACCCCGTTTCATCTTCGGCTATATCTTTAGTTAACATTCATAGGTTGCCACCTATGGCCTATTGCCGGTAAATTCAGTGTTCTTATTTGTTGCACCGGTGTTGGGACACGGCGACAAAATTGTTAACTGGGAGATAAATCATGGCTTATGCACCTCAACAGCGGCCTTACTATGATGCGGACAGCCACATTATGGAACTGCCGGACTTTCTTAAAGCCTACGCAGACCCTGAAATTCGTGATGAAATCCCATCAGTAAGTTATAGCGCTTCTGTAGTTACAGAAGATGAAGTTGCCGTGATTATGCATCAAGGCGGCAAGCATTCTGCCGAACACGTGGCTGCACAAATTGCCATGGGCGATGCGCTGATAGAGAACTCCAAAGAAATTCAAGCTTTAGGCGCATTTAATGGTCCAGACCGTTCCGCTGCGTTAGATTTGCTTGGTTTTAAGAAGCAGTTAGTTTTTGCAACGCACTCGGTAGCATTTCCGTTTCATCCTAGCTCCAAGAAAGACCCAAAGCTGCGCTACGGTGCTGCCCGGGCGCATAACCGACATATGTTGGACTTTTGTTCTGCGGACGATCGCTTAATGGGTGTTGGCATTGTGCCCTTAGACAACCCAGAACTGGCGATTCAAGAAGTAGAGTGGGCCATTAAAGAGGGCCTGCAATCTATTTGGATTCCTCACCGCGCGCCCATTGGACACTCTCCAGGCCACGTAGATTTGGAAGGCTTTTGGGCGAGATTGGCAGAAGCCGATGTGCCATTTGTTCTGCACGTAGGCGGCGCGCCTTTGCAAGTGTCTAAAGATTGGGGCAACAATGGCCGTGCTGCAGTGAAAGATTGGTTAGGTGGTGGCGAAAACGTACGCACAAAAGATGCAGCTGTGCTGCATCAAACACCAGAAATGTTCCTCAGCGTGATGCTGTTAGACGGTGTGTTTGATCGTAACCCAGGACTTCGCGGCGCAGCGGTAGAACTGGGTGCAGGCTGGGTGCCTGAAATGTGCCGTCGCCTAGATTGGGTAACACGCATTTATGGCCGCTCTGATAAGTCCGTGCGTTTTGATCGCACGCCATCACAGCAACTCATAGAGCAAATGGCGTTTACGCCGTTTTCTCACGAAGACGTAGCCTACTTAATGGAAGACTCGCACCCCGATCTATATCTGTTCTCCAGTGACTACCCACACTTGGAAGGCACCAAAGACCCGATAGGTCGTTTTGAACGGTTCTTAGAAAACTCAGAACCCGCAATACGCGACGCCTTTTATGCGGAAAACTTCTTACGGCTTTGGCCAAATGCGCGCGTGGATTAGGCTCAGAAGAAAGCGCTCGATACAAGAAGAGCTAGGCCAGAGTATCTTGCCCTGATCTTATTAAGGAGTGCACGCGTAGACTAGTACCAAAGGAATTGCCTTAAACCCTCAGGGTAAGAAAATCTCGCTGAAGGGTTTATCGTCAGGTTTAACGAACGAATCTGGAGTTGATGGCCATGAATGGACTTTGGAGAAAAGCAGCTTATTTGTCTGCATCTCTCTCAGCGTTGGGATTGCTTGCTAGTGCTCTGATCTTCTGGTTCTACTGTCCGTGTGAGCGCCTACCTGGTGGCCCGCTGCAAGGCGAGCTGGTCAGCGCACCTGTCTCGGACTGGTCTTTTGCTAACGATGCGCCTCTTTGCCAAGTTCAAGTGGCAGCAATTATTCCTTGGTCGGTCAATCTCAATTGCATGTCTGAAGGTGGTCAGCTCTATTTAAGTTGCGCACGTTGTGAAGGCAAATTCTGGTCAAGTGCAGCGCTGGATAATGCTAATGGATATATTGCTATGAGCGGCAACATCTACCCGGTTGCAATGGTCAGAATATTAGACAATGAGACATTAGATATTGCCTGGCGTAGCCGAGCGCAAAAGGTTGGTCGAGGGAAGGTTCTGCCCAGAGCAGACCATTGGTGGTCATTTAGTCTGACCAGTCGGCCATCCACTAAATAAAGCTTCAAATTAAGCCTACATAAAGCTTCGAGTCAACGCGAGGCAAGGGGTGTCTTGCAACCTCAAGCTAATCCGGCGCCTGTGATTGAAGAGGGGTTTAAGAGAGGTGAAAAAGATATGTATGAGGAAAAGTCTTCTGCAAGAGAAGGCCTTCTGCCAGGAAAGGCCATCCTGATTTAGATGCGGGCAAGGCAGTGTCAGATGACTAGCTTGGCTCAAAGAACATAGAAGTGCGCCCACCATCTACCACTAGGTCGTGACAGGTGACAAAGCGCCCAGCATCGCTGGCCAAGTATAGGGCAGCTTCTGCTATATCTAGTGCATAGCCGGTTTTCTCCAACGGCACAGATCCCGCCAAACTCTTTTCAAGCTTTGCCATTTTGCGCTCATTCTCTTCATCCGAGAGCGTGTTGGCTCTACCTGAACCGCCCCAAAAAATTGGCGTGGCAATGGCGCCCGGTGAAATTGAATTCACTCTGATGTTATGTCCGCCCAGTTCTATGCCGGACATTTTGCTGAAATGGGTTACGCCAGCTTTTAGTGAAGAATAAAGAGGGTCACCTTGACGGTGGCGCAGTGCGGCAATGCTCGAGTTATTGATGATGCAGCCGCCACCGTTGGCCTTCATGGGTTCGATGGCATAGCGGGTGCCGAGAATGACGCTAGAGAGTAATAGTCGAACGCCGTAGTCGATGTGTTCTTGGTCAATTTTATCAATAGGCGCGCCCACTGGTCCGCCGGCGTTGTTAAACAAAATATCCAGCTTGCCAAATTCAGCTACCGTGAATTCCATGCTTTTACGGATATCATCCTCTTGGGTTACGTCTGCCTCTACATATAGCGTGCCTTGGCCGATGGAGTCTGCCAGTGCCTGGCCCTTTTCCTTTGAGCGGCCACTGATAACAACCTTTGCGCCTTCCGCGGCAAAAAGTTTCGCTGTCTCAGCGCCAATGCCACTGGTTCCGCCGGTAATAAGGGCAACTTTACCCGCTAGTCTATCCGCCATAATTTCTCCTAGTTGGGCCGTCGTTTTTTTGTGACCCAGATTGCTGGTTTAGATGAATTTGTTTAATCAATGCGGCAGGTAATTTTTGGCCTGCCAATAAGTTTTGTAGAGCTTACCTTAAACAAATAACGCCAGCAGCTAAGCGCTCGCATCATGGAGGCTATAGTGCCTTAGTGGTGGGTTAATTGGATTGAGAAAGACAAAATACAACCACGTATCCATGTACATGCTCCGCGTATCAGAAAACCATTCCCGCGCCTGGCTGGTGTGACCAGCCCAAGCCAGCGGTGGTTTGGAGCGAGAACGCCATGGAATCTTAAGCTTGGGCCGACGGTGGATTTTGCCGCAAATGTGGCAGCAGCTTGTTTTTTCGCCTCCAAGGCAGTGATAGCTATATGTTGCATCACGGCACCTTCGACAATCCAGATCATCTAAAATTGATTGGAGAAATTTATATTGACGAAAAGCCCAGTAGTTACGATTTTAAAGGTGAGCATGAGCGGCTTACTGGCGAAGAGTTTTTGGCGTCTCTGGGCATAACGCCAGAGTAATGTGAGTATCGTCGGTGTCTTTGTTCCTTTCTTCTGGTGACCCATTCGTTGAATTGATACTCTCAGGAAGCAGATGGTTTTTTTGCTTCGGAGAGAGTCAGTGGCGTTTCAAATATATAATTCATCAGCGGTTAATTACGGCAAGCACGACGCGGCTATGCAGGTCTATCAGCAAGCGGGTACTGAACGTGCGCTTGCTATGGACAACCGTGGACCTGTGCGTTTCACATCCAGTGGTGAATTACACCCAGATATCCTCGAATCCTATACGCGCCACGGCTTCTATATTTTGACCGGGGTGATGAATGAAGCCGAGTTAGCCGATCTTGAGATCGATGTTCAGGATATGTGGGAACGCAGCCCGGTTACAAAGGATGCGGAAGTTGACGCCCAAGGACGCCCGGCTTTGGGCCATGACTGTCACTCCCGTAATCTTTCCTGGGTTTGCCCTTTAAGCGATCCACTAGGCGGTACAGCGCATTCCAATGGTCGTCATCCGGCTAAGATGATTGAGCCCGATGCGCCAGACGGCGCGCCCAAGCATGTCCTGCAACTGGTATTGGGTTCGCTGCAGTTTTCCCAGGCGTGTTTGCGCGCTTATGGTCACCCAGATTTATTGCGCGTTGCGGCGGGGATCAATGGCGACGACTTTGTACCGTTTAATGAGGCCGTGTGGGTCAAACACCCTCGTTTAGGCGGTTCTGTGGCATGGCACCAAGATGCTTTTACCCATTGGCAAAGCCCCGATTTAGATGCGCATGCCCACGGTTTCAACTTTATGGCACAACTCTACGGGTCTAATGCCGCTAACGGTTTGTGGGTTTTACCTGGCTCCCACGTACAGGGCAAAGTAGACATTAAGGCCATGGTAGAAGAGGTTGGTTCAGACCGCTTGCCTGATGCTGTGCCGGTGATTTGCGCGCCCGGTGATGTGGCTATTTGTAATCGCCAAGCCATCCACGGCTCTTTTGCAAATACCAGTGACGATATGCGGGTGACTATTAATATGGGATTTCACCGTAGGGCAAGTGTGCTGGATGTTTTCGGCGGCGGTATACACAACGATCCAGAACAATATACCGCTGAGCGTATTGATCATCGCGCGCGATTGATCAGCTATGGTATTGATGCACGTAGTCAACGTTTTCCAAAAGAAACACCTTATGTTTATCAACCGTTAGCTGATGAGGGTTACCGTTGGAACGCCGAAGCTAAGCAAAATTTGAAGAACTACAACCTCGAGGATTTAGGTATTTAGTGGCCTCAATCTGAAGGTACATTACCTCACGTAAGGCGAATGCTTGGATAGATTTTTTGATTCAATGGAGGGGTCATTTATAAACTACACTGTTTTGTTACCGCACTGCTGGCTGGGTTTTTGCAGCGTCTACATTTGCGCTTGCGCCAAGCCAGCGTTGTGGTCGGTTACAAATACAAAATGGTCGCCAATCCCCTCGACAAAGATGTTTGGGTGAAGGCGACAGAAATCATTCCCGGTGATCGCGAGGTATTGCACCAGGCACATCCTATGCAGATAACCTCGGTGTATTTATGCCGGCGGACGCCACTATTGAATTTAAAATGCACTATCCCGCGTCAGGTTTAGCAACTTCGGATACATCGTATATGGGCGTGTATCTGCACAAAGAAAAGCCTGAATATGAACTTGAATCTATGGTTCTGCTGAATCTGCGTATTCGCATTCCTGCTGCTGATCCTGACAATATGGATCTGGCGCGGCGTACAGTTGATAAAGATATTTTGGTCTACAGCCTCTTGCCCCATGCGCATTTTCGCGGCAAAGCTTCGGAGTTTGTTGCGCGGTATCCCGATGGCTCTGAAGAAAAAATATTGTCTGTACCCCGTTACGATTTTAACGGGCAAACCACTTACACACTAAACGAGCCAAAGTTATTGCGTGCGGGTACGCAAATTGGGCATAGAACTTGGTGGGATAATTCTGCCCGTAACCCTGCTAACCCACACGCTACTCGTGTAGTGCCTTGGGGTGAACAGTCATGGGCCGAAATGCTGTTTGGTGCAATACGTTATCGCGTTGTGGGCGCCGGAGAGGCAGAGCAAATTGCGGCGAGTAGCAGCGAAGAATAATCCTGCGTAAGGTTTGTTTGTCGAACTCGCTAATTGAGCTAACTTGAGAAGCTGACTCAATTTAGGAAAAGTGCAAAATTCTCAATCCAGCTGGGTTTAGTTGGGTCGGGGCTTTTTTTGTTGTAGGCGAACCTAGCGGCTCTTTTCAAGCCTCAAACCTCAATGCCCAATTAATCGAGTGGCATTTTACGCGGGCAACTGACCTTGATTAAGCAGCGACTCAAAAGGGTCCTTGGCCGCATCCTGGTGCCATTGGTACTCAGTGTAGTTGACTACATTCTGCGCCGCCTCTGGGCCAAATAAACGCTGTATTACAGCTAACGCCATGTCTGTACCTGCGGACACGCCAGATGAGGTGACATAGCGCCCCGCGTCTACCCAGCGGGCGGCTTCTTGCCAATCTACTTGATCACTCTGGCTGCGGGCAAGTTCAAAGAACATCTTGTTTGTGGTGGCAGCTAGGCCATCAAGCAAACCAGCTTTAGCCAGTAGCGCTGAGCCGGTGCATACGCTCATGGTGATCTGGCTTTTTGCCGCGCGGGTCTTGAGGAATGTCAGCATAGCTTCATTGCCCAATTCTGGAATGGTGCCAATGCCGCCGGGCAGCAAGATCAAATCCAATTCTGGGGCATCATCGAAGCCATAGTCAGCTATGGTTTTAGGTCCGGCCGACGAGCTTACTGGGCCAGCTTGCTCTGCAATGGTGACGATCTCAATTTCATCACCCAAAGCGCCAAACATTTCCAATGGTCCGTATGCATCTAGTAATTCAAAGTCGTTATAAAAAACGGCGCCTAGTCGCATGTTTATGTCTCCTTTTTCATTGGTCCATTTTGAGACAGACCATATATGGGCATTGTGTTGTTTAAATGGCCTTAGACTTGCCAAGAATTAGTTTCGCTTTGAATAAGATCTACCGCTTCTTCTAATGCTGCGGTGCGTTCTTTCCAGTTCTCGCCACCAGTACCCAAGCGAAAAGTGTCTACGCCTGCGTCACGGAATGCGCGCAGCCGTGCGCGAATCATATCCTCTGTGCCAATAAGGTTGGACAGCAGTACCATTTCATCTGGCACGCGGGCGATGGCTTGGTCGCGCTTGCCGTCTATCCACAGGCTTTGTACGGCTTTCGCATCGTCTTCATAACCTGCTCTGCAATAAGCATCGTTGTAGAAGTTGGTTTTTGCTGAACCCATGCCACCCAGAGTGAATGCCATAGCGGGTTTACGCGCTTCAATGAGACGCTCTACGTCATCACTGAGTTCAAAGAAGCCGCCAGTTTGAATGTCTATCTCTTTAAAATCTCTACCAGCTAGCTTGGCGCCTGCTCGCAGGTCATCCAAAAATACGTGGCCTTGTTCCGGTAGAAAACAGGTGCCTAGCCAACCATCGGCGATCTCACCGGTCATCTGTAAAGACTTGGGTCCCAGAGTCGCCAAATAGATGGGCAGATCTGGGCGTGGTGGTTGTGACAAGCGAATGGGCTTGCCTTCGCCGCCAGGTCTTGGCAGGTGATAGTGCTCGCCTTTATATTGCAATTTGTCGCCTTTCAGTGCCATGCGTAAAATCGCCATACACTCGCGCATGCGTGACAATGGCTTGGCAAATGCGGCGCCATGTAGACCCTCCACTACTTGGGGGCCACTAACGCCTAAGCCCAAGTTAAAGCGCCCCTTGGACACGGTATCTAGGCTCTGTGCGGTCATAGCGATCATGGATGGCACGCGGGCGCTGACTTGCATGATGCCAGTGCCTAAGCGGATATTCTCGGTTTTAGCAGCGAGGTAGGCGAGTGGGACAATGGCGTCCATGCCCCAGGCCTCAGCGGACCAAGCTTCGTTCACGCCCATGCGGTCTGCAGCCATGGCGTAGTCCACTAAGCTGTCCCATTCTTCGCCATTGTAGTAAGCGGAGCCTATTGAAATTGAAATGCGCATAAATTCTTTCCTTAGATTTGCCCGTTTTGTTTATCGACAAGATGCTCCGAGCGAATTCAGTTTTGCTTTGCGGGCATTTTGTGTTCATTGTTCTGTTCGAGGGTGCTGTCCGAAGGTTTTGTTTGCTAGCTCTGTTTAGAAGTTGCCTCGGTGAAAGTATAACTTCTATTGCTGAGGTCGCTTTGTCAATATTGACGAGCGTGTCTAGAATTGGGTCAAATTCAACCTAGATTTTTTATTACTGATTGTTTTTATTTTGAGGGGAGAAAAATGGCTGAGTTGAGAACAGGTGGTCGATTTAAGAGTGCAGTTTGTACTGCAGAAATTATGGTTGTGTCAGCCCCAGCGGGTCATGTTGATCTGACATGTGGTGGTGTGGCTATGTTAGACAGCGCCAGCGACGCCGCCACCGGTGGAGAAATACATCCAGACCATGCGGTTGGCGTGGCCATTGGCAAGCGTTACATCAACGAAGAAGAAACGCTTGAAGTACTGTGCGTGAAGAATGGCGATGGTGGTTTGGCGGTAGCCGGGCAGCTGCTGTTGCAAAAGGATACTAAGAAACTTCCTAAGACAGACTAGGCCGCGCTATGAACGTAATGATGTTGCTGGAAATGGCGAATGCTGCCTTTCCTGAGCGTACTGCTTTTACTGATGGTAGCAGTGGCGAAAGTTATACTTATGCAGGGCTGTTTGAAGCAGCCCGCCATAGAGCCGCTAGTGTGCGCGCCAGTGGTGCAAGCCGTTTGGTTAAACTCGATGTCAGTAATTTGGCTACGCCATTGAGCTTGTTTACCAGCGCTTGGGCCGGTGTGCCTTTTGTGCCGCTAAACTACCGATTAACTGATATTGAGATTGAGGCGTTGTTGAAGCGTGTTACGCCAGCTTATTTAGTCACTCAAGCGGATCGTGTGGCAACGCTAGGTTCTGTGAACCAGGTCGATGCCGTTGCTTGCGCAGACTTTTTAGATGCGGGTCAGCACACTCAGGCTGTTGAGGGCGAGTGGTCCATGGACCCTGATGAAGTAGCTGTATTGCTTTTTACCAGCGGCACCACGGGTGAACCTAAAGCCGCAGTATTAAGACACAAACATTTGGTTAGCTACATTCTCAGTTCGGTAGAGTTTGCTAGCGCGTCTGAAGAGGAAGCGTCTTTGGTGTGCGTGCCGCCCTACCATATTGCCGGTATTGCGGCGGTTATGAGCTCAGTTTATTCCGGCCGCCATGTTATCCAACTACCCAATTTTACGGCGCAGGCGTGGGTCCAATTGGCTCGGCAGCATAAGGTCAGTTCCGCATTTGTTGTGCCCACTATGTTAGCCAGGATAGTTGAGCATTTGGAGGCTGAGGGAAGCGAGACTGCGGATATGCCTAATCTGAAAAGTTTAGCTTATGGCGGCGGCAAGATGCCTTTAAGCGTTATTGAAAAGGCTATGAAATTTTTCCCAAATACAGATTTTTCTAATGCCTACGGTCTGACTGAAACCAGTTCTACCATTTGTGTGCTGGGACCTGATGAACATAGAGAAACAGTTGCAAGTACAGACCCGCAGATCCGCCGGCGTTTGGTTTCTGTTGGTCGCGCTTTGCCTGGTGTGGAAATTAAAATTCGTGATGACGAAGGTAAGGTACTGAAAGCTGGCGATCGTGGAGAAATTTACGTCCGCGGCGAGCAGGTCTCTGGCGAGTATGAAGGACGTGGGTCGGTTACTGATGCTGAAGGTTGGTTCCCCACTCGTGACGCGGGCAGTATGGATGAAGAAGGCTATCTATTTCTTGAAGGTCGTGCCGATGACGTCATTGTGCGTGGCGGCGAAAATCTCTCACCAGGTGAAATAGAAGACGTCATGCTTACGCATCCTGACGTAGCGGATGTAGCCGTTGTTGGTATACCGGATGAGCAGTGGGGCGAAGCAGTTGCCGCTGCAGTCGTGGCCAAGCCCGGCACCAGCATAGACATTGAAGCTTTGAAAACGATTATTAATGAGCAATTGCGTAGTTCTCGCGTGCCTGCAGTGATTTCTGTATGGGCAGAATTACCCTATAACGAAACGGGTAAGTTGCTACGTCGGGTAGTTAAAGCTGAGTTGAGCAAAGCCTAGGTATTGGTTGTGGGCTCAGAGGCTGCGGCAAAGATCTGAGAAAAATTGCGCTTTAAAAAGCCAAATGAAAGCGTCGCCCCTAATCTTCGATAACGTCGATCAAGCCCCATGTGAGGGCTTGTTTGGCGTCTATTGATGCACCGCTCAAACCAAGTTTGGCTGTGTTTTGTCTACCGATCCGCCGTGGAATACTCACCGTGCCCCCTGCGCCCGGAATTAACCCAAATCCCACTTCGGGTAACGCAAAAAAACTCTCCGCTTGAGCACTTATGTTTGCAGCAAACGCAGGTAGTTCTATACCTGCGCCAATGCACGCGCCGTGTACTCTTACCTGTATATTGCCCTTAAGTTGGGCCATTAGGCTGGCAGGGCTGCGGGTGAGGCGGGTTAGGTGCGCAAGGGCTGCATCTTGAGAGTCTCCAAACTCCGTCAGGTCGCCGCCAGCGCAAAACGCAGGGCCGCGGCCACTTAACACAATGTGTGCTAAAGTCTTGTCAGCCAATGCTAGGTTTAAGGCCGAAGCGAGTTCATCGCGCATTGCAGCAGAAAACGCATTGCGTTTAATGGGTCTGTTCAGCGTTAGCGTTAAGGTGTTGGCGTCGTTATTTTGCGCGGCTAAATGTGTGCTGAAACCTCGCTCGACCAACACTACAGGCCCATGGTCTGCAGTATCTGGTTGGGACTTAATCTCTGCAGTTGATCTGCCGCTTAGCCAGGCTCTAAAACCGTCACTATTCTGCAGCGTACTGTAGGCAAGGGACTCCACCATTAACCCTTGGCTAATAGATAAATTCTCAGATTCTCGCAGTACGCTGATGAAAGTGGTCGCCGCCAATGGCTGCTTGGTTATCGTTTTAGTAATTTGTTCTAACAGCGTTTGCTCGCCGGGCAACTGGATAACTAGGTCTACCCACGCGCTAATCCCAACTTCGTTATTTGCGCTTGTATTTGAAGTTAGCCGCTGGCTGATGCCGATCACTGGGCAATTAGGCTTGGATGCTGGCGTTTTCTCAGCGGTCGGTAGGTCTAAATTTACCAATAAATATTTTTGGCCGCTGACAACGCTTTGATCTTCAGCCACCATAGGCGGTGTGAGTAAAGCAAATAGTTCTGCAGGCGATAAAATTTTGAGCGAAGCCGATTGGGAAAATGTATTAGACATGAGCAGTAGTATACCTACCTGTGGGGTGAACGCCTGCGCTGACCAAGCTTTAGATAGGCTGCGGGTTTTGCATCAAGATTTGTTGCCCGGTGTTCAGGGCAAAGATTTGCTTTGGGAGCGGGCAGCGGAACTAGAGCTGCGCACAGATGGCCAAGTTTCGGCTAATGGCAGCTGCCGCTTAATGGCTATAGGCGAGGCTTGGCTTGGGCTCAACCTTGCTCGAGAAGAAGACTGGGGCTTGCTTAACCCTTGGCTAGAATGTGATGGCGATCTGTCTAACTGGGGGCGTGTTGAGGAAGCATTATTAGGGCGAGATGCAAAAACTTTGGTTGCTCGAGGTAGGTTGATGGGGCTGCCAGTCTCACTTCTTCCTGAAACGGCCCTTGCTGAAAAAACTGGTACAAGCGAGCTTTTAGATCAGACGCCTTGGTTTCAATTTACGCCAGCGGCAGAAACTACCCCCCAGTCTTTGAATACTCCGAAGCCCATGCCCGAGTTGCAAGTAGTAGATCTTTCGGCTTTATGGGCCGGTCCACTTTGCGCCCACTTATTGCACCAGTGCGGTATGCAGGTGACTTGTGTTAGCAGTACTCAGCGACCAGATGGCGCAGCGCAAGGCAGTCCTAAGTTGTATGAAGTATTGCATCGCGGGCACGACCACGTTGAATTAGATTTTACCTCCCAAGAAGACCTGCATTGGTTGGCCAATCTTCTGCGTAATGCAGATGTAGTTATTGAAGGGTCAAGGCCGCGGGCGTTACAAGCTTTGGGTGTTGATAGGGACACGCTTGCGCCTCAAGGAAAACAGCTCTGGTTGTCTTTAACCGCTTACGGCTGTCGCGCACCTTTTGCCGA
>Ga0209192_10000515_pt1 | contig 37390 bp, 54 predicted proteins | sample ArcticOcean_MG_C_11_FD_187433 | JGI IMG/M metagenome (GOLD analysis project Ga0209192, IMG submission 187433) | Marine microbial communities from western Arctic Ocean - ArcticOcean_MG_CB2_154 (SPAdes) (version 2) | ecosystem: Environmental > Aquatic > Marine > Oceanic | place: Arctic Ocean... | reverse complement strand
TGCGTTTAGCCGCTAGGATTTTTGATCTCAGAGGGAAGGGACATCAGATAGAGTCAATAATGGTTGATAGAAAAGGCAAGCTGGTTGCTGAATATTATCTAAAATCATGATTAACAATAATCGTGACTTTGATGCAGCAAAAAAAATAGAGCAAGACGTTTCTTATTGCATAAGCAGTTATTTTAATCTAACTGCAATTAATATGCGGGATGAATACTCACCTTTCGATTTTATTTTTTCCGAGCAGATTAACAATTTGCAAGTTGTCGCAGCTATCGTAGAATTCAGGCACAGGCCCACTACTTCAATAGGTCGGTACGATGCTTTGACAATTAGTAAAATCAAAATCGACAAACTAATAAAGTGGGGCAATTATATGAAGATACCTCCCGTTTTGATAGTGCTTTGGAAAGATACAGGCTTGATGTGGTGCAAGCTGCGAGAAGGCTATAATGTTGTTGAGCAGACGCGCAAAACAAAGGAGAGGGAAAGTGACAGGGCAGAGCAGCTCTATGAAATACCTGTTGTAAAATTTAAACTTTTGATGGAGTACACAGCACCAAAATAACAGCAATAAAAAAGCCCCAATTAAGGGGCTTAGTCGCTAGCATTTGACTTAGGATCAAAAACTGGCTTATAGTCCAACAGCGAGCAAGACCAGTGAGATAGATTTTACACCTAAGACTATCAACATTGCAAGTCTGATAGTTTTTACCTCTCTTACTGTTCATTCTCGCCACAGTCACGCCTGTTTAAACAGTGCTGTCTCATGGTGCAGCCGCGTAATAAAGCCAGAATTATCATCCGACCTATGAGGGCGGGATAAACAGCGGATTGTTGCCAGTAGTATGGGGCGAGTCTTACCAGCTTAAAATGGTTGCTGATTACTGGATGATATTGGACTAAGCGAATTATACTATAGGGCAACAATAGCCCTCATTAGACGAACTGTGGAGAATTAAATGACAGCAATAATCAGAAAGGACGGAAGTTATTGGGAGCCTGATACTGCGCAGATACTCAAGTGGCAGTCTTTATATCCGAATGTTGACGTTTATCAAGAGTTAAATGCAATGGCTGGCTGGTGTGATGCCAATCCTGCCAAGCGTAAAACTAAAATGGGTCAATTTTGTAATAGTTGGCTATCAAGAGCGCAACAAAATGGCGGTAAATCACCTTTTTCGCCTGAAAAAAAGCAGAGCGCAACTCTGGCAACCCGTGACATGACTAGCCTGGACGACCTTAGCCACAATTTCATAGGCGATATTGAAATGCGTAAACATTTTATTGAGAAATATGGGCAATGTTTTGAAAACGGGGTGCGGTACACATGACTTGTGAGCGTCGAGAAAAAAGAATCGCTAAAATTTTGGAGAGCGAATGCTGTCAGTCAAAAAGTCCATTTTCAGCGGCAACGGCTAGCAGCTTAATTGGAATTAACGCATCGGACACAACTGGATTGCTTCGAGATATGTGCGAACGTAATTTATTGACTAAAATTGAGAATAATTCTGCGCAAGGCACAGTGACTCGATATATATATAAAACACCTGCCAAGAAGTGGTTAAGCAAAAAATGGTGAATAAACGGCCTAGACATTATGCGGCCCAGATATTAGCCTTAAAAGGGCGTAAAAACGTCAGGGAGCGCACTAGCGCGATTTTAAACTCTGCCCCATCAGATTGGGAGGGGTTAATTAAGAGCCATGTACGGATAAACTGGAGGCGTGTATGACAAAGTCACAACGTGGAAGTCTACACAGTTGGTTCGAGATGGTGGCGGATTTATTGAATCAATCAGGCGTGGATCAGGCTGTAGCACTGAAAAAATTGAGTGAACGGGAAGCCATTATTTTCACCTGGACCGCGGCAGGATTTAAAGAAAATGTATTCAAACCCTGTTTACAAGCCGTTTCAGCACTCAATTCTACGGAAAATATGGATAATAATGATATTGATGTAGTGGTAACTGGCTTACAGAAATGGGCAGCCAGTGAGTTACAAGTGGTTTTGCCTGATTTGCCGAGAGAATCAAAATCAATCCCCTGGTCCTGAACGTGCTAATATTCGCAGTGCAGCCCCTCAAGGATTTGCTAAAGCGGTGTTTTTAGCTAACGGGACATAAAATGGCAATTAAACGCGATAGTGCAGATAAATGGTTTTCAGATTGCATTCGTCATGCTGCTGGCTATCAATGTGAACATTGTCATCGAGGGTTTGCGGGTCTAGTGCAGGGTCTGGAATGCTGTCACATTGTAGGCCGTTCCAATAAAAGTACGCGCTGGTGCGTGGAAAATTGTTGTTGTTTATGCTCAGGATGCCACAGAAAATTTACCGAAAATCCGTTAGATTTTAATGATTGGCTATTAGCTGAATTTGGGGAGGGCAGGCTTGATATACTACGCGAAAAGAAACGCGCCATTTTTAAAACAACTAAGCCAATACGGTTAGAAATTGCCAAGCATTATAGGGAGGAATACAGGCGAATGGTGCGCGAAAATTCTACCGATCTAGTCAGTTATAATTAAAATCCAGTTTTAGCAATAAATCGCTCAAAATCCTCAGTCAATAGAATTGATGCACGTTTTTCTAAGTTTATTAAACGTAAAATACGCCTATTATGTACGCTGGCCCTGATTTTTGAGCCATTAGCGTAACGTCCTGCCACTATTTCAGCGGCTGGCGATGTGTTGTCGCCCATTCTAGCCCGTAACTTTGTTATTTGGGCTAAAATGGGCTGTAGCAAATAATTTTTCACAGCTTATTGACTACCTGAGCCTTCAACCGTGCCACTTCATCATCTAATGTGGATTTAATCCAGTCAGATAGCTTGCCAGGGTAGCTAGCCCTAACATAATTGTTCTTTTGCTGCATCTCAATTGATAGGTGCAGCATTGTTTTTTTGATTTGCATAATTGTTTTTCCTTTTAACGTCTAATATTTACTTAGAAAAACCAATCGCCTTAAGAAGTACAATAGCTTCAGTTTTAGTGATCTTGCCTGCTAGCATTGCGTCTACAATAATGTCAGCAGCCGAGAGTTTTACTGTAGAAGTTTCTTTGTTTATATCCATGATTTTAACCTACCTTTTCAATTAGCCCATTTTTCATTACGACATTCGCAAAAAATTCGCGTTTATGCCCAGTCATATGCGGACGGTTAGAACCATACAATGTGCCATTATCCAGATATTGCGCCCCAAAAAGGCTAGTTTCTTGATATTTTAATGGCTTGCCTATATTGGCCTTTAAGTCTTTTTTGCTTGAGTAATCAAAAATCATGATCATATGCCCCTATTCTGTTTAATGATTCCTATTTAACGGCAAACCGTGCCGTTCGGTACTACCTAAAAAGCCCCAGTGAAGGGGCGCTATAGTGCTATTGAGTACACTTAAAACAGTGTATACGCTTCTAGTGGACCGCGATAATAATGTCGACATTGTCAAATTGACGGTCACCACATGCATGCATGTTAATACCCTGGCGAGTAATACAAGCGCCGCACCTACCACCACATACGAAAGCTTTGCGTCCAGTCTTGGCCTTGTGTTGCGCTAGAATGTCCTTTCGGTAGGCGCTTGTTTTCCATTGTGTTGGCTTGTGCTTTCCAATTGTAAGGATCGCGCCGAAAGAACCGCGACAAATTGGTAGGGCGCTTACCAGGTCCACAATAGACTGATTGTGCTTGTGACCTTCTGATAGGTTTAACAGATAATTAGCAGGCCAATTGTGCGCCGCGTCATAGCCTAGTAGCTCAAGAAAGGATTTACTGTAGCCATAGGTTTGAAGCCATGCATTCTCTTTTAACAGTGTCATCCAGAACGCTACGTCACCGCCACTGCTAAAATCGCCATCGACATACAAGCGAAAATCGATGTTACCTGTACGCTTTGATGCCAAGTGATCAATGGCGGCAATGATTTGAGCGCGCCCAGCTTTTGTTTGCATTAATACAGTGTTTTGGGCTCGCCTTGAGTATGCTGCAGGATATCGATGTGCTTTGAAGGAATAGCAATACTGCAGGCAATCGCCAGCGCCAGGACATGTAATGTCGGGCAACACTGAAAACGATAGAAAGCCCTTGCCAAGTTTACCCTCGCCGCTTTCCTTTCGGATGATAGTAAATAGAGGCGCTCTGTTATCATCTAATAGGAAGGTTTTAAGCTTTTTGAAATCGCGATGCCAGTGTGCGCCGTGCTCGCCTATTAGTGCGCTATCGATTGCCATTATAGCTTTCTTATAGTCTTGCGATCCAATAGCTTGCGTGATGTTTGCCAGTGTTTGAATTTTCATGATTCTAACCACTCCTCGAAAGATTTAACGTGCTCGCCGCTGCCTTGTACGCATGCTACGTAAACGCAGTATCGATCCCATAAATCACCTTGCGATTGTGTTGGCTCGGGTAGATTGCTCATACTGTCGTGCTCCTAGTGGTTGATGTGTCTAACAATATCAATCGGCTTGCCGCTACCTAAAAAGCCCGCACAATGGCGGGCTATAGAATGCTTGAATACTACTATTCGCGTTTTTTCAATTCCTGATAACAATAGTGGATAGTGTCCATATATTGACCAGCTTTTGGGTTGCCAGGATTAGCGGCCAAAGCTGCGCGACAATCCTGGATAATAAAACGCAAGCTAATGTCTGTAGCTTTTGCGCATTTCGATTGTTCGGCTTTATGCCAGGATTCAGGGTAACTGATCATGATGTCGCCCCATAAAACATGATGACGACCAAAAATACAGTCAAAATCATAACCCCAAGACCTGCTAATATCTCTAATGTTTTATTAGTCATTTTTTTGATTCCTATTTACTTGTCTATTGTATAAGTGTTGTCGTAATTGTTGGCGCGCGCTATAAGTCGAAAGCGTCATGCAATATTTTAGCGAATACTCTATAGCATAGTGAATGCCTATAGGTTTTACACTGTTGTCGATAATATCATCGATGAAATCATATAAATTTTTCATGTTCATTGCGCTTTCGCCTCCCTAATTGCATTCAATGTTGTTCGGCCGTAATGAACGCCCAATTCAGCTCGGCAATGCTTGCCTTCCAGGTTCTGGATTGAATAGCCATGCATAGAATCGACTCCAGTTACTACTTTATAACCGTCAATTACAAACTGGAATCTAGGGTTGCCGTTTATGCTACTGTCTAAGCGTTTCAGGTCCGAAACTAGTCCGTTATGTACTGTGATACTTTTCATTGTCAAAACCTCGAATATCACTGGAAAGGCCAGCGCCTGGTAATCACTATAATACTATCATTATTGTAATGCAACTATATATAGGCGAATAATTGTGATAATAGCTCAAGCTAGAATCAAGTCGGTTTGGTTGCAATCCATCACCCCTGGTCATTCCCGCTTGTATTGCCATCTGTAGCTTATGACGACATGTCTAACCTGACTACGTGTAGCTTTTGACGACGTGTAGCATCTGACGACATGTAGCTCCTGGCGACATGTAACCGATGACTACGTGTAGCTCCTGGCGACATGTAGCTTTTGGCGACAGAAGGGGTCGGGGTCTTTCTGAAACGAGTTGTTATATTTATATAAACCCTCATCCATATATTTTTCATTATTTTTTCCCGTCATTTTCTCTATTAGACTTTTCGGTATTCTCCAGATAGCGTTTTGACTTCTGTGCAATTTTGCTATATAAAGATTCACTTCGTTGTCTTTTGCGGCTTAGAGCTGACTTTATTATTTGATAACTGAAGGTTTTGTATGGACAGGGTAGGCGATACATACGATCATTATGAGGAAAGGCCAGAGAGTCTTAAATTATTTGATTTCACTTGTGAGTTAATGGAAGCCAGTGGTGGTGATTACACTGAGTTTGTCCATGATTCTATTCGAGAATACAGAAAAACAAACATTGCTTTAGCGGAAGAAGAAGCGCGAGAAGAAGGAGATAAACGTGCAAATGTTGACTCATCTGCTAATCAGCTTGTCATTAACTCTCTGCATTCTCAGCACCCTCTCATGGGTGTTTACTCTAATGTTTTTATGCGACTAGGCGGTGAAGACTGGATATTAGAGTGGGCTAGAGAAAACCCCAGCAAATATCTTAATCACCTTGTTAAAATGGTTCCTAATCTACAACCCACTCAGGGTTTGGTTGGAGACGTTAACATACGCATTAGTAATGACTTGCCTCGATCAGGACTAGATGGATAAGAGATCACATAAAATGAATACGTACCATAAAATAGATGCATATAAAGAAAGACTAGAGATTGCCAAGAAAGATTACGTTACTACTGAAGGCAATGGGCAGTGCGGTACTCGGCTGTTGTGGTGCATTGCACAAGTAGGCCATAGCTACACAAATATGGACGTTGAGAATTTGCGGTATCTGTTTCCCGTATTAACAAAGGAATCTGTTTTTGGTAAGGATTGGGCGTATATACTAGGCCACATTACTCAGTTCTTTATTGTGCCAACCATTGTCCTACAGATTCTTGCTGTGGCTAAGTCGCGCTAGTTATGCCTTTTAAGAGTCAAAAGCAACGCGTTTATTCTAATACTAATAAACCTGCTAAGAAATCAGATAAAAAACAGTCTTTACCCCAGCGCGGCCAAAGAGCTGCCATTAACCGACAAAAGCAACAGGCCCAAGCAATAAGGGGTTACTAGTTTGAATCCACATGAAACAAGTTCTGAGTTTCATTTAACCTATGAACCCCGCGAACAGTTTCTGCCGTTTCATGGTCGCAACACCCGATTCAGCGCAATGGTCTGCCACAGAAGGGCTGGCAAGACAGTCTCCTGTATTGGTGAACTGGTTATCCGCGCCCTCTATACAACAAAGACCCGCGCAAAGTTTGCCTACTGCGGCCCTTATCGACAACAAGCTAAAGAAGTAGCCTGGGAATACTTAAAAGAATTTACAGAAGGTATTAGGCGTGGCCCTCCCAGAGAATCTGATCTTAGGGTGACACTACACAACGGCTCAACAATTACTCTTTACGGTGCTGATAACCCTGATGCTCTTAGGGGATTGTACTTTGACGGCATTGTTCTGGATGAGTACGGTGACTGTAGACCGTCTTTGTGGGGCGAGGTTGTCCTACCAACCCTCTTGGACAGAAAAGGTTGGGCTGTGTTTATTGGAACACCCAAAGGAAAAAACCACTTCTATCAGATGGTTCAAAGAGCCAGAGCAGAACCTAACTGGTATCACATGACCCTCAAAGCTAGTGAGTCAGGGCTTCTTGACGAAGATTCTTTAAGAGAAGCTAGGGCTGAAATGAGCGATGCCCAATATCAACAAGAAATGGAATGCTCGTTTGAAGCGGCTGTTCAGGGATCGTATTACTCAGATATTATTGCCAAAATGGAATCTGACGGCAAAATAGGGGAATTCTTGTATGACCCAGTAGAGACTGTCCATGTCAGTGCTGACTTAGGCTTTTCAGACTCTACAGCGTTCTGGTTTTGGCAGATTACACCTGATGGCCCTATCCTTATTGACTACGAAGAACATGACAGCCAACCGTTAGAGTTTTATTTTACGATGCTTAAAGATAAGCCTTATGAATATGCTGACATTTGGCTACCTCATGATGCTAAAGCCAAGTCTTTGCAAACAGGAAGGTCTACAGTCGAGCAATTCTTACAAGAAGGCTATCCTTGTAAAGTTGTTCCTAAATTAGCGGTTCAGCATGGCATTGATGCTGCTAGGCTTATTATGCCTAAATGCAGAATCAATAAAGCTACCTGTCATGGCGGAGTTGAAGCGTTGCGAGCCTATAGGCGATCTTTTAACGAAAAAACTCAACAATATGCTAATTCTCCTTTGCATGACTGGGCTTCTAACGGCTCTGACAGTTTTAGATATTTTTCTTTAGTTACTGAAGTTGTTAAGAAAGCTGTAAAAAATGAAGAAGAAAATGTTCCTTTGATTAAAAACCCTGAGTACACATTAGATGACTTATGGAAATCTAAAAATAATGATGACTGGAAAAGCTCAATTATCCGCATTTAGTGCAATGCTGCAACATAGACAGACTGTAAATTGTAAGATACGATTAAAATTTAACCAATAGGATAATGCTATGAAAGGAATGCCCCCACAAGGAATGCCTCCAATGGGCCAACCGCCCATGCAGCCACCCATGCAGCCACTTCAGCAGCCACCTATGCAGCCACCTATGCAGCCGCCACCTCAGCAGCCTCCAATGGGCGAGCCGCCTATGCACATGATGCCTGATGGAAGCATGATGCCTGGACCATCTCAAATGGGGCAGATGCCACCACAGCCGTATGAGCAGCCACCTTTAGTTGATCCAATGAAAGCTCAAATGATGCAAGCACAAGCAATGCGTCAACAAGGAATGCCGCAAGCACAGTCTGGGCCTTCAGGGCCGCCAATGACAGGTTCTACTATGAATTCTGCGCCTCAATCAATAATGCCAAGAGCAACAATGTCAGCAAGTGTTCCTCAAACTAATCAGCCACAAGGACTACCTAGTGGATATTGATATTGATATAGAAGAAACAACTGTTGTTGAGATGACTCCTCTTAAAAAAGAGAAGTCTCCAACGCAATGGCATCAACATTGGCAAAAAGAAATGGATGCCTGTGAAAAACGATTAAGACGATATAAAAAACAAGGCGTTCAAGTTGTGGAGCGTTATCTTGATGAGCGTCAAGGCAATATGCAAGGGGCTTACGATGATTCTAGAGGAGGAGCTACTCTTAACCTCTTTCACAAGAACATTAGCACAACAATGGCGATGCTTTACGGCAATACCCCTCAAATTGATGTAAGTCGTGAGCATTCTGATCCCGATGATGATATTGCTCGCGTAGCTGCCCTTATGTTTCAGCGTATTCTTCAATCTGACATAGAGCCTAGCGGAGAAGACTTATCTACTATTTTAAAAGCGTCACTTCAAGACAGATTGTTGCCAGGAATGGGTACTGCTCGCGTCCGTTATCACATGAAAACCAAAAGAGAACAAGTTTTAAACCCTCAAACAATGGAAATGGAAGAAATAGAAGTTTTAGACCATGAAAAAGCTTGTATAGACTACATTCACTGGCAAGACGTATGTTGGGGCTGGGGCAGAACGTGGAAAGAGATTCCTTGGTGGGGATTTCGCAGTTGGATGACAAAATCAGAGGTTAGCGAGCGATTTGGCGCAGACATAGCTAAAGATATTGAATATAAGCACCAAACAAGCAGTGGAGATGACAAATTCTCTGGCAGCAGCGATTCGGAGCAAAAAGACAACATCCAAAAGGCTGAAATTTGGGAAATTTGGGAAAAAAAGAATAAAAAGGTGTATTGGTACTCTCAAGGAGCTGATTTGATCCTTGATATGCAAGATGACCCTCTTGGATTGTCTGGTTTTTGGCCTATGCCCCGTCCTATGCTTGCAAACCCAACGACAACAATGTTTGTCCCTAAAGCAGATTTTCTTTTTGCTCAAGATTTGTACAATGAAATTGATGAACTTCAAAGTCGTATAGCTACAATTACTCGCGCTATTAAAGTAGTAGGCGTATATGACAAGTCTGCTGGAGATTCTGCTGGGCGTATGCTTAAAGAAGGCATAGAAAACGATCTTATACCTGTAGATAACTGGGCTATGTTTGCTGAGAAAGGCGGTTTACAGGGTGTAATACAATGGTTTCCTGTTCAAGAAATTGTAGGCGTTATTCAGACTTTACAGGCTGTACAGCAAGCCAAAACAGAGCAATTGTATGAAATAACAGGCATGAGCGACATTATGCGTGGCGGCAATACTGACCAGTATACTTCTGGCGGCACTCAAGCCATTAAAGCCAAGATGGGCAGTATTGGGATTCAAGCTTTGCAAGAAGATTTTGCTCGGTTTGCGGCTGATCTTGAAGGTCTTAAAGCGGAAGTTATTTCTAAACATTACAGCAAAGAAAGTATTGTCTCTCAATCAAACGCAGGGTTTTTGCCTGAGTTCGATAAACCATTAGTAGCCCCTGCTATTGATTTAATGCAAAGCAAAGAAGTGAATTGGCGCGTAAATATTCGTCCTGAATCTATTGCAATGATTGATTACGCTCAAATGCAATCAGAACGGTCAGAGTACATTATGGCTATGTCTCAATACATTCAAGCAGCCTCTGGGGCGGCAGAAGCTATTCCAGGATCATTGCCTATTTTAATGGAACTGATGAAGTGGAGCCTTGCTGCCTATAAAGGCGCAGAGTATCTGGAAGGCACTTTAGATCAAGCTATTGATAAAGCTAAGAAAGCACCTCAAGGCGGTGATAAGCCTAAAGAGCCAAGCCCAGAAGAATTGAGAATGCAAATTGAACAAATAAAGTTGCAAGGAGCGCAACAAAAACAACAAGCTGAACTGGTTAAAATTCAGACTAAAGCACAAGCTGATATGCAGACCCATCAAGCCAAAATTCAAGGCGAGATTTACAAAATGCAGGTTGATGCCGAGAAAGATCAGACAATTGCTGAATCTCAGTCTCAAATAAGGTTAATGGAAATAGCCAGAGAAATGGAATCGTCTTTAGCCGAGATACAAGCAACTATGAATGCCAATATTACGGTAGAGGAAGCTCAAGCTCGTTTTGATATTGCTTCTCAAGAAGTAAACCATGAATATGACATTGAATCTGAAACTTATAAGCATAATCTTAAAATGAGTGAGATTAATGCTCAAAATAGAAATAGAGCAAACTAGCAGTGGCAACAGCAAGCCTATTAGCTAAATTAATTAGGGAAGGAGTCCCTGAATCTACTGCAAAAAGAGCAGCAGAAAGGGCAGCGGCAAAGCAAAGGGCGGCAGAAAGTGAGAATGCTTTTTTTGACAAAACAACTACAGATATGCCTTTTTACGACGATCTAATAAAAAGTTTAGAGGGAGATAATTACAAACGCGATTATTTTAGGGAGCAAAAAGGCTTAGAGTCGGCTATGACTGAAATGTCGCCAGATGAATATATGTCACTTGTTGACCAAGAGTTTTCTAGCGATGTTATGAATGGTGTTGACCCAGCAAAGGTTTCGGATTATGCAGAAAAAATGCGAGCAGGTGAACAATTTCCGACGCTTACTCTTGATTACACAAGAGGCAAACGATTAAGTCAAGAAGGAAGGCACAGGGCTTTAGCTGCAAAACAAGCAGGGGCAAACTCCGTTCCTGTTTTAATGGTTAAGCCAACTCTTGATGAAGCAAAAAGGTTAGGGGTTAGTCTTGATGATATAAATAAAAAATTGCGCCCATATCTTGCAAGCGCAACAGGCTCAGGCGTACTCGGAACAGCAGCACTAGCACCGCAAGAGGCAGAGGCTAAAATAATTTCATCTCTGCAAGCGTTAAGAGAAGGTGAAATAAAAGCACCTAAAAATGCTAGAACAGGACAGTTAGCAGCGGCAATAAGGGCTGGAGAAAGAGCAGTAAAAGGTTCTCCTGCTGAATTTGTTTATCCTTCTGGTTTAGCTCCGTGGCTTGAAAGAATAGCATACGATGAAGAACCAACAAAAATGGAAACTGTAATGGCGATTGCAGATTTTTTATAAGGAATTAAAATGGCGCGTTACATACAAGACCCAGTAACACACAAACTTGTTCCTGCTGACAGCTATTACCGTCCTCAAACGGTTAGCCATAGTATACATGGGTTTCACGAACCCTATGTCAGCCCTGTAGATGGCAGCATTATTACCGATGCTAAATCTTTGCGTAATCATAACGCAAAGAATAATGTTGTACACAGCGCAGAATTTGATTCAGCCACAGTAAAAAAACAACAGGCTGAACGACAACGAATCCTTAGTGGCGAGCATACGTTACAGGAGACACAGGCTCGTAAACAGGAAATCTACGAGACTATAATTAGAGCAGAAAGGGCGAACTAAAATGATTGATGAAAATGAAGTAACAGAAGAAGTAGAAATCGAAGAACCTTCAGATGATATTAATGCTGAATTAGCTGCTGCTTGGGACAGTGCTGAAAGCGAAGAAGTTGAAGAAGTTTCGTTTGAAGCTCCACAAGAGCCAGAAGTAGAAGTACAGTCTGAAACTGAGAGCTTAGAGCCAGTTGTCAACGAATTAGATCAATCTCCTGCTGGGCTGTCTCCTGAAGCCAGAGAAGAATGGGCTAATACGCCTACTGCAATTAAAGAACATATAGCTCGTAACGAACAAAGAATGGAAGGATTGGCTCAAAAGTTTGGTGCTAACGCTAAACGCGCTGAATCTATGGACAGATCATTGGCTCCTTATGCTCAGTTGTTTGCCATGAATGGAGGTGCAGGAAACACGCTTCCAGGACTTCTTCAAACAGCTTCTCAGCTTCAAATGGGTTCAGGCCCACAAAAAGCTCAAGCAGTTGCACAGATTATTAAACAATTTGGTGTAGATATACGAACTTTAGATTCAATGCTGGTAGGGGAGGCTCCTTCTCAGGAATCTCAACAACAGTCTCAAGTTCAGCAAGCAGTACAACAAGCCGTTGCTCCTTATCAAGAGCAAATGCAGCAGTTTCAACAACAGCAACAGTTTCAGGCACAACAAGCTCAAAACCAAATTGCAGGAGAAGTAAATAATTTTGGTTCTCAACATGAGTTTTATAATGATGTTCGTTCTGAAATGGCTGATTTGCTAGATATGTCTGCAAATCGAGGCCGAAATATGTCTATGGAAGAAGCCTATAATGCTGCTTGTTTAGGTCATCCTCAAATTGCCAAGATTCTGTCTGCTCGAAATTCTCAGCAATTAGTGCAAAAGAAGCAAAAAGCATCTTCTAGCATTTATGGGACTTCAGGCGGCTCTATGTCAGGCGGCTCACCTAATAGCGTAGAAGCGGCCTTAAACTCTGCTTGGGACAATGCTGGACGGATGTAGTCAGTAGGTGTATATTCTCTGTACAGCTCTAGCTATGCAAAGAGTTGTATAGGGATACATGAACAAAAAGCCATTCAAGCGGCTTTACAACTGAAAGGCCATTCAAGCGGTTTTTCTAAGTGTCTTGTCATTCAAGCGACAGGATAAAAAGTAATTAACTTTATTACCTTTTAACTTAGGAGATAGCCACATGGCAAATCCAAATGTTAGCGACATTCTCGCTACAACCATTCAATCTCGCAGTCGTACTATTGCGGATAACGTTACACAAAACAACGCCATTCTTATGCGTTTGTCTCAAAAAGGCAAAATTAAGACATTTTCTGGCGGTTCTCAGATCATGCAAGAACTGTCTTTTGCTGAAAACAGCAATGGCGGTTGGTATTCTGGTTACGACATTTTGCCTGTTGGTGTAAGTGACGTTATTAGTGCGGCTACCTTTGAAATTAAGCAAGCAGCCGTTCCTGTTGTTATTTCTGGTCTTGAAATGCTGCAAAACGCAGGTCGTGAGCGAATGATTGATTTGCTTGATGCTCGTTTGTCAGTTGCTGAATCAACGCTGTCTAACTTGATCTCTATTGGCTTGTACTCTGACGGCTCTTCTGCTGGCGGTAAGCAAATTGACGGTCTTGATGCAGCTATTCCTGCTGCTGCAAATGCTGGTATTTATGGCGGCATTAACCGCGCTACTGCTGGTAATGAGTTTTGGCGGCCAATGGTGTCAGCTTCAGCTCTTGATCCAGACCCAGCCACTATCCAAGGTCTTATGAATGACTTGTGGGTTCAGCAGGTTCGCGGAACAGACCGCCCTGACCTGATTATGGTGGATAACAGCACATGGAGTACGTATTGTGCTTCTTTGCAAGCGCAACAGCGTTTTACTACTCCTGAATCTGGTAGCCTTGGCTTTTCTAGCATTAAGTTTATGGATTCTGATGTAGTGCTTGATGGCGGTATTGGGGATCAATGCCCTGCTGGTACAGCGTTCTTCTTGAACACTGACTACCTGCATTACCGTCCACACTCAGGCCGCAACATGGTTCCACTATCGCCTAACCGTCGATATGCAACCAACCAAGATGCTGAAGTGCAAATTCTTGCATGGGCTGGCAACTTGACTTGTAGCGGAGCGCAGTTCCAAGGCCGATTGACAATGATTACGCCTTAACTGTTCGCCTGAATAGGAAGGGGCATCTGCCCTTTCCTGTTCTTTAGGGGCTAAATACCCCTCTTTTTGGAGAAATATATGTCATATAACGCAAGCCCTACATTTTTTGATGATTTGACTGCTGCTGCATCAAGGCAAGCAGAATACCCTAATCTTACTCAAGCAATTTGGGAAACAGGCGGTAACGCTGGAGCTTCTAATGCTCATGGACTTGGAATTAATGTTGCTGGTGGAACTTTGCCTTCTATTCCTACAATACCTGTAAACGGTATTGGCATGAACTGGACACTAGCTGACCAATTTTCAGTTGCGCGAACCCCTCAAGTATCACAAATGATTGGTGGAACAGGTTTTGTGCCAAGAAGCGGAAATTTTGCGACAACATGGGATACAACTCAAGCTTTGTATACAACTCAAGGAGCAGAAAGTTCTGGTGGAATTTATGGCAATGGCAGTGCTGTTTCGCCATTAATGTCTATTAATACTGCTACCAACCAAGCTAATGAAGCAGATGGAACTCCAGCAGATGATGCTTATCCAGTTATTGACGGTGATGCAACATTAGCAAATCTTACATCAGGTTGGACTTCAGTCGTTCCTCCAGCATAAGGAAAAAAAATGCCTAACGGAACATTTTATTATCCGTCTGTTTCGCAGGGAGGTGATTTAGCAAGAGCTAGAACACCTAATGCTGAATGGTATAACGGAGTTAATCCTGGTGCTGGCAAAAACATTGGCATAGGCATTAATGTCGATGGCGGTGCTTTGCCAGAAGCTACAGGTGCTAATAGCATTGGCATGAATTGGACGCTATTAGATCAAGGAATTCCTGAAAATAATGTTGCTCCAACTGCAAGAACCCCTCAAACAGCTTGTCCTATAGGTTGTTATGCTGATGTTCAACGTACTGGCAATACAGCTACTACATGGGATTCTTCGCAACCTCTTTATTCTCCAGCAGGAGCAGCAAGTTCTGGCGGGCAAAACCGCGTGTTTGCTTATTTTGGAGCAATTTCAACAGGAAGCAATCCTGAAAATGTTAATGGAAATCCTGTGTATACAGCTACGCCCATTACAACTGGGTCTGCGTACTTAAATACGCTAGAAGAAGGATGGGTTACTAGTGAATCTAATAATCCTGATGCTTTTGTATCGGAGTGGTCTACCACTGTCGACGGTGAGTCTATTACCATACCTGCTCAGGGTGCTACATTCAATGCCGTAGTTGACTGGGGTGATAACAGCCCACTAGAAACGATCACGTCACCTACAGGGTTTGTGCATCCATACGATACCGCAGGTGATTATACTATTAGCATAACAGGAACATTTCCGAATATCTTTTTAAACAATAGCACTTCAGCACCTAAGCTCAAAAAAGTATTGAATCTGGGTACTGTTGGTTGGACAAGGCTTGATCTTGCTTTTAAAGGATGTTCTAACCTGACTGAGTTTACCGCGGGGTCAACAGATACGTCAGCAGTAACGACTATGTCTGAGATGTTCCGCAGTTGCACTTTATTAACTAGTTTAGACGTATCGAACTTTGATACATCCAGTGTAATAAATACAGACGCTATGTTTTTTGGCTGTAGTGGATTAACAAGTATTAATGTATCTAGCTTTAATACATCAAAAGTATTGAATATGTCTTATATGTTCTACGATTGCTCTGGATTAACAAGCATAGACGTATCTACGTTTAATACATCACTCGTAAATAATATGGGTAATATGTTCCGACAGTGCATTGTATTAACCAGCATAGTTGGCGTAGAGGATTGGGCTATCACAGGGCTTAACAGCACTAACGACCTCATCAACTTCCTCACTGTCGGTAAGATGACTACCGCCCAGTACGACAACTTGCTAGTCAACTGGGAAGCGCAAGCATCAGGCATTCCAGCTATGACGCCAACATTTGGAACTAGCATTCTTACTTTAGGCGGTACAGCAGATACAGCAAAACAAAATTTAATTAATACATATGGCTGGACTGTCCAAGACGGAGTTACACCATGAGCATACTCACAAAAACTAGCGGGAATTGGATTATTAACTCAGCATTGTTTGAGCTTGAAGAAGGCATAACGATTGTCTCTTATAGAGATGATGCAGTTGTTGAAGGCCCATTTCCTGATCCAGAGGTGATGAAAGCGGCTCATAGAGAGCAATTTCCAGAGCAGTATGCTGAGTTTCCGCTAGATGATTAATAATAAAGGCATTGCGTAATTATGTTTATTTTTTTTATAATTTTAAATATCAGGAAACAATATGTCTATTAATAAACCATCAGTATTTATAGGTGACAGCAATCAAGATCAATTGTATTTTACCCAAGCTAAAACAGGGATAAATACAACTAATCCTACTGAAAAACTGCAAGTTTCTGGAAATATTAAAGCTGATTTTTTTATTGGCAATGGCTCATTATTGACTGATTTGTCATCGGAGTTTTTTTCTACAGTGGCAGAAATGGCGGCTGCTACTGAATACAGTGTCGGTAATGTTGTAAAGTGTTCAGACTACGCAGTCGGAAACGATGCGGGCGTTATGTTTTTTGTAGCAGTACCAACAGGCACAGGTGTAGCAGACGGTGGCGCTTTTATTGATGGAGTTGGCGTTCAGTGGCAACAATTGTTTACTGCTAGTATACGGTCAATTAAACAATACGGAGCTGTTGGAGATGGAGTTACCGATAATACAGCCGTATTCAATATTATCCAGAACAGCTCTCACGAGAACTGGCTAGTACCTGATGGCACATATTATTCTAGACTTGATTTCGGAGACGATAGTACCTTTCGACTGTCAGCAAAGGCTGTCATTGATCTTCTAGCACCCAGTAATTGGTTCCCTCGATTGTCTATTCAAGAAAAAGAATATATCGACATTAATAAGACGAATAAAACAGCAGATGATCCTAGCCCTCAAATTGAACCAGGAGATTATGTAGGGTTAATTACTGGGCAAGCACAAGACATCCGTGTAATTAATCAATGGGGCAAGCAACTTGCTCTTCCTATTGCACCAGGTGATCCGCGTCAAGGGCGCACTAGAGTATCTTCGTTTAGATTAGGAATGAACCACGGAGGCCAAGGTGACGCATATAATATAACTTCAAATGCGTTTGTTACAAAACCAGCAGATAGATCAACGGTTGAAGCACCTTATTTATTTTCTGGTGACCACAATAATGTAGGCATGGGCGATGGCCAAATTAGTGCGGGGTCAAATCAAGTAACGCTATACGGCTGGGGCGATATTTTATTAGAAGATAACGCTTATCAGACTGTAGCAATGCGTGGCATTGTAGTGTTGCTTAACGCTAATGGACAGAATGATGTAAGCCATCAAAGCGCACCCGCTTATCATGCAGATCAATTTTGCTACATGGGCCGAAGTCAGGGAACAACAGTTCATGCGGATATTGATGTTATTTATACAGCAATAGGGCCAGCCAAAGCTGCGTTTGATTGCAGTGCTGGAGTTCTTGTTAATACTGTTAATCCTGTTGATCCTACTAAACCATTGCATTTTAGTGCGTTGAACATGGCTGAAGGCCACAGAATTTGTTACAACGCTACGCCAGCAACGCCACAAAATGGCTATGTATCTCCAGACCCAGGATTATTCTGGTCAAGCTATAACGGCTCATCAGTTGAACACACTGGGCAACAAAATATGCCAGGACTGCCAACTTTTGCTAATAATGCCGATGCTGTAACAGGAGGATTACTTGAAGGTGATCTTTATCAAACATTAGGTGGAGATTTAAAGATTAGAGTATGATTTTGTTATTTAACAAATTAAATGAGAGACAGTATGTCTATTAACAAGCCATCAGTATTTATAGGCGAAAATGATCAAGATCAATTGTATTTTACTCAGTCTAAAACAGGCATTAATACAACCGATCCTACTGAAAAATTAGAAGTTTCTGGAAATATTAAAGCTGATTTTTTTATTGGTGACGGCTCGTCATTAACAAACGTAATAGTAGCGTCTTTTCCTTCAGTAGCGCAGATGGCACTTGCTACTGGCTATAGTGTCGGTGATACAGTGCAATGCTCAGATTACGCGGTTGGAAACGATGCTGGACTGATGACCTTTGTAGCAGTTGCTTTAGGAACAGGCACAGCAGACGGAGGCTCTTTTATTGATGGCGTTAGCGTTCAATGGCGGCAACTGTTTACAACTGGGTTTGTTGCCGCCAAACAGTACGGAGCTGTAGGTGATGGTGTTACAAACGACACTGCCGCAATAGAGGCCGCAGTGGCCGCTACTGGCACGGTGACAATAGAAAATGGCAGTACGCCTGTTTACGGCACAGGTGTTGCCACAACACCCACAATGGCTACTCAAGGCCAGTCGCCTATGCTGACAACAGACAGTGGCGTAATTACCCAAAGAGGCAAGACGTTTGTCGCTATTCATGAACCAGTGGCTAATGTAGGGGCAAGTAATAACCCTGTTCAGGCATTTGATGGAGACTTTAAGACACCCAACACATACCAGTATGTAATTACTGGCGAGGATACAGCAGGAAATCCACCTTTTACGCCAGAGTCTGAAGGAAACTTTACTACGATCTTTGAGCTATCGGGTGAACGATCTAGCGGCTATTTTGCAAGCGGTAAAAACGCGGCCTCATTTACTACTGGTGGTCGCACAGCATGGAATCTGGACACGCGCATTGTGTCTCACGTTGGCAAGGGAGGCGCATGGGTCGGACGCTGGGATGTGTTTATGAACACACAAGACCCAGACATCCTAATGATGCGCGGAGTACCTGCTTCTGGCATTCTTATTGGAACAGTAAGGACAGCACAGCCTAATGTAGTCATGCAAAACATAGAAATGAACCTTGAAGATAATGGTCATTCATCGACTGGCAAGGCTTGCGTGTTTAATATGAGCAGGAACGCGCCAGACAACGGCAAAGATCAGGCTTGGATTTTTTTGCGTGGTCAATCTTACGGCTCAGAACCAATAGACTCAGGTTTACAGCTCACAGGTAATTGGCGCAACGGTATTGACTTTTCTACGTCTAACACAATAGACAGAGCTATCGCGTTAAAAGCTGACCAGTCTATATATTTCAACACGACCTGCTCGCAACTTAAAGGCGCGCCTCAGTGGCTCAGTGGTACAGTTTACGCATCAGGTGATTATGTCTACAACGCTTTACGCATTTACCAAGCGGCTAGCCTTGGCACATCAGGCGGTACACCACCAACATGGACTAGCGGCACTCAGTCTGACGGAGGAGTAGACTGGACATTTGTGAGTATACAGAATTTTAAAGGCTTTGCTGATTCAGATGACGGCACTCGCATATATTGGGATAGCCCGAATAATCGCTTAAATATAGATGTTGGTGGAGTTACAAAATTGCATATTAACAGCACAGTGCTGAATATGCCTGGAATGCCAGTTTTTGCTGATGAAGCAGCAGCGGGATCATTAGCTACAGGTGATGCTTATCAAACCCCAACAGGCGAATTGAGAATTAAGTTATGATTTTGTTATTTAACAAATTAAATGTATAGAACCTAATTACATAAATAAATTTTAAATTACTGGGAATAATCCCTTAACAAAGCCCCAAAGAGGGTACAACTAAAAGGCGAAAATTATGATTACAGAAGCAGATTACGGTGCAACAGATCAAGCAATGAATCGAAATGCTCAAGCAGGAGATGAGACATTGTTAGTAAAGTTTGAAAATCAAGCTAAAACTAACGAGGCCAAATCTAAAGAGGCTGGATTGCCTATTCAAGAAATGGTGACATTTATAAGCATTAAGTTTCCTGGACAAAGAAACCAAGCAATATATCGAGAAGTTCGACCAAAAGATAAACTTAGGTTTCCTAGGCATTGGGAAGCATTTAATCGCAGAGAAACTTTGCCTCAAGCAGAGGGAACTGCTTTAAGCGAATGGGCGGGAGTTAACGCAGCGCAAGTAGAAGAATTTAAGTATTTTAATATTACTACTGTTCAGGAACTTGTTTCAGTTAACGACACAAACGCTAAAAATATTAGAGGATTTTATGCACTTAGACAAAAAGCCGAAGCTTATCTTAAAAGCGCAGAAGAAGGTTTAGCAATTGAAGCTCTTAAAGAGCAACGCGATATTAATGCTGAATTGTTAGCTCGCTTAAAAATGCTTGAAGAAAATGCTATCGCACCTAAACAACGCGGTCGTCCTAAAAAAGCAGAAAAACTAACAGAGGAATAAAGCATGGCCCGATATTTGAATGTAAATACCATTATTAATCGCGCTGCGGTTGAAATTGGCTTATTGCCTTCCGTTGATGCAGTAGCAGACTTGGGCGATACTTTTGTTCAATTAGAGGGCTTATTGAATTCATCTGGACAGGAATTGTGTGATTTAAATGATTGGCCTGTATTAACAAAGACTCATTCTATTGTTACAACACCTGCTGATACTGGCTCTTATAATTTGCCTGACGATTTTAATTATATGATAGATCAAACAGGTTGGGATAAAAGCAGAAGGCTGCCGCTTGGCGGCCCTTTGTCTGCTCAAGAATGGACGTATTTAAAAGGTCGAAACTTAACCAATCAACTTATTTATGCTTCTTTTCGACAATTAGACGGAAAACTAGATTTATTTCCTAACCCTCCACCTGACGGAATGGAAATTAGTTTTGAATATGTCAGCAGAAGTTGGCTTGCAGAAGAAGGGCAAACAGAAGCTACTTTAGATACTATTACTTCTGGAACTAACGTGTGTTTGTTAAATCCTTTGCTTTCTATAAAGTTTTTAAAATTAAAATTCTTGCAAGCTAAAGGTTTTGATTATGCAGCAGCAGCAATGGAGTTTGACACATTGTTTTCTGCCAGCATTGGCAAAGCTACTGGCGCACAAGTATTAAGTGCTTCTAGGAGTCGATCAGGTATGCGTTATATAACTCCTTATGGAAACACTACTGACACTGGTTTTGGAATATAGATGAAAGTTTTTGGAATGCTGTAAATGAGTTACCAAAGAAAAACTACATTAGGCCGATATGGGATGCAGCTTTCTGGCCCAACGGTTGCTAGTTATACTTTTCCTGCTTCAATTGGAGGAATTAATGCGTCTTCTTCTTTAATGATGATGCCGCCAGAAGATGCTATTTACACTTACAATTTAATGCCTAGCGAATACGGCATGAGATTGCGTAAAGGTTACCGTGAATGGGCTATAAATTGTGTTAATGATCCTACTCTTAACAATGATGTAAAAACTATTCTTCCTTTTGAGTCTAATTCACGAAACTTATCTTTTAACAGGCTGTTTGCTGTTACATCAGAAGGAATATGGGATGTAACAAACGCAGGAGAGTTAAATCCTACTTTGGCTATTCCTGCTGCTTGGACTTTAAATGATGATCCCGCAGGGTATGGGGTGTCTTGTGAGTTTACAAACGATGCTAATCAACATTATATGTTTTATGCGGATGGCTTAAATGGTCTGTGGCAATATGTTCAAAATACTTCAGGCTGGGTACAGCCAGTAGGCGGGATAGCAGATACTGAATGGTATACTGCTGATAGTTCTGATAATAGAACTCTTTTTCCTGTTGAAGACATTGTTTTTGTCATGGTCTTTAAGCAGCGCATTTGGGTTATTTTAGAAGATGACAGTGATGCGTATTACCTGCCAATTGCTTCAGTATCTGGTCAGTTAACTAAATTTGTTTTTGGCGCAAAAATGCCTCATGGCGGTAATTTGCAAGGATTGTATAACTGGACGTTAGATAGCGGCATTGGTATTGACGATTATTTAGTTGCTATTAGTCGTGGCGGTGACGTTATTATTTACCAAGGAGATGACCCTGAAGCAGCTTCTCCAAATACGCCTTTTGCTGCCAGAGGAATATTTTTTATTGGCGAAACACCAGCAAGCCGCAGAATTGCTGTTGATTATGGCCCTGATCTTTATATTTTATCAACGTATGGTCTTGTTTCTTTAAATATTTTGTTAAAAGGCGAGTTTATAACAGGAGAAAGTCCTTCTAAAAAAATAACTCGATTTTTAAGAGAAGATGTTGAATCAGGAAAAAATTCTTCTGCGTGGCAAATTGTTATTAACCCTTCAGATGGTTTTCTTCAAATTATTACGCCCAAGTCAGGCTCAGAAAAATATTTGCAATACAACATGAACACGCAGACTCAAGCGTGGGGGTTTTGGGAAGGAGTGCCTATATTAGGCTCTAATTCTTTTGCTGGCGAATATTACATGGGAGGAAAAGACGGAGTTGTATACATTTATGATGGTGCTGCTGACGGAGTAACGCTTCCTGGTCCTAATAAGTTTCAAAACAGTCCTGTTGTTGTTCCAGCGGAGTGGACTGTAGTTGGTAATGATTTTATATGCGATGGAACTCAAACAGCCGAAACTCAATATTTAGTTGATTTAGTAGACCCTCTTGAAATAGGTGTTGAATACATTGTTTCATATTCTATAAAAACAAATGTAGCTGGAGAACATTCTGTTTCAATAGGAACAGAAACAATGGCAAATCCAAGTTTTGGAAATGGAGTTTATAACTATAACTTTATTTTAACATCAGCTAATTCGCAAATGGCTCTTGTGGGCAACGCAGATTTTCAAGGAACATTTGAAGCTGTAAGTTTAAGAAAAACAGGTTTTATTGGAACCCCAATTAATTTTAGATTGTTAACTAGTTTTCAAGCCCCTGCTGGGCATTCTAATTTTAGCAGAGTAGGGTTTATTAGAAGCATTGGATTGTTAGCAGGTTCTTCTTCTATAACAGTAAAAGCGGTTTATGATTACGATATTTCTGAGTATATTTCTAATAATACACCTGTAAAAACTAAAACGCTTTCTACTTGGGATAGTGCTGTTTGGGATTTATCTCAATGGGACGGTTCTTTAGAAGGAAAATCATTTACTTATGGAGCGTCTGGGCTTGGGCGATCTTTTGCTGTTGGTATGCAGGGCAATTCAAATACAAGAATTAACATATTAGGTTGGGATATTCTTTTTAATTCTGGAGGTTTTTTATAATGATAAAGTTTAAGCCTTTAACAGAACAAAAAGAATGGGATTGGATTGCAAAAAGAGCAAAGCAAACTCAGGTTGAAGATTCGCAAGGTTTAGTTGCCTACAAAGATGATTCTGGAGATATTCTAGGAATTGTTGTTATGGATAATTGGACTAAATCTTCATGCCAAGTTCATATAGCAATTGATAATCCGTTTTGCATAAAAGCTGGTTTGCTTTCAGAAGTGTCTTACCATGTACACGTTGTATGTGGCCGAAATTATATACTTGGTTTAGTTCCAGCCAACAACAAAAAAGCTCATGCTTTTGATTTAAAAATAGGATTTAAAGAAATTGCCAGGATTCCTGATGCTTATGATGAAGGAGTAGATTACATCATTTTAAGAATCTCAAAAGATAGTAATCCTTGGCTTCTTGAATCAACAGAAAAGAGGAAAACAGCATAATGGCTATTAACATGACAGAAGAAGAAAAAGCTTTAAACGCAAAGTTTTTAAGCAATAGCTGGAATGCTTTTAATAATCAAGACACTGATAACAGTTTTTATGAAAGTCAGCTTCAGTCATTGATAAATCAAGATTCTGAATACAGACAAAACGCTAATGAAGCAAAAGCTATTCGAGAAACGGCAGCAAATGCTTCTAACACCCCTTTTGTTTCTAGTATAGACAATTGGGATTGGGCTTATGGAGGGCAAGGAATTCCAGAGGTACAAACAACACCTTTTGATTCTCCAGAAGGAGGGCCATCTTCTTCATATACTTTAGGGTATGGGCTTAATAATGAATCAAGCAATTTAGATATAATGAATGCCACAAAAGGTTTAGATGCTTTTGACAATGAATTAGATCAACAAAAATTTAGAGACTGGAGTGCTACTACTGGAGAAGGCGATCCTTCTACAATGTTTGATTGGGCAAACATTACTAACCCTGAAGAATATACGCTTGGTCTTTCAGATGAACAGTTAGCTCCAGACAACAAAGCTTGGTTTAACAAAATATTAAATTCAATTTACACTAGCGATGCTTTGCCTAATGCAGCACCTGCTGGTTATGCAAACCCTTCAGTAAGCGGGTACGCTAATCCAACTAACAATACAGGGGCAAATTAAAATGGGCAAAAAAGACGATACAGATTATGCAGAAATTGCTCAAATTCAAGGAGCAGAAAACAGAGAGGTCGTTCGCGATCAAACTTATGCTAATAGGCCCACTCAATATACTCCGTATGGCAGTACAACTTGGGATAATAGCCAAGTAATTGATCCTTCAACTGGGGAACCTGTTACTCAGTGGAGTCAAACTACATCTTTAACCCCTGAGCTTCAGTATATATTAAACCAACAACAAGCTATTGCCGCTGGAAAAGGCGATGTTGCTGGAATGCTTGTAAATCGAATGGGCAATGAATATGGTCAACAAATGGATTGGAGTGGCCTTAGTCCTATGGGTGAAGTTCCTATGGGGCAATATACCCGTCCTGGAGGTGATCGAAAGGCTGCTGAAGATGCTGCGTATAACCAAGCACAGTCAAGAATTGCGCCTCAACAAGAATCTCAAAGAGAATCTTTAGAATTAAAAATGAGAAATCAAGGTCTAAACCCACAAGATGCTGCTTGGCAGTCTCAAGTGCAAAGTCAAGCTCAGGGTTTTAATGACCAAAACAATCAAGCTCTTTGGAGTGCAAATCAAGCTGGAAGGCAAAATGCTGAATCTGTTTTTGGTCAGAGATTAAGTGCTAATGCTCAGAATTACGGTCAAGCTATGGGCAATAGTGCGTATGCTAACCAGATTCGTCAGCAACAACTGACAGAAGCTATGACTCAGCGTGGATTTAGCTTAAACGAAATTAACGCATTGATGTCAGGAGATCAGGTTGGTCTTCCACAGATGCCTAATTTTGCTGAAGCGTCTGCCGCTCAACCTGCTGATTATCAAGGAGCAGCAGCTCAACAAGCCAGTTCTAAGGCGGCTAGTGATCCAACGAATGCATTACTTGGTGCTGGGGCAACTCTTGGCGGGGCAGCTTTATCTAATGAAGCTATTTTTTCATGAAGGTGTTATGGCAGATGAAATTTTTGAAAAATTCACTGTAGATTTAGGTGGATTAAAAGCCGTTAATTATGGCGCATTGCTAGGAGATTAAAGTGGCACTTTTTGAGCGAGAATTAGAAAAACAAAGAATGAAAGCTGCTATTGCGCGAGCAATAAATAGCCCAAGAGGAAGCACTGTTGAATCTGTTGGAGCAGATACTGCAAGAGCAGGGATGACTGCTGGCACAACTTCTGCCTTTGCTAACGATCTTGATGCCAGAATAGATGCTGAAGCTATGGCTAAAACTTTTGCGGGTCAAGAATCTAATATCGCCTCACAAAGAGCTATGGCTCAAAGTTTAAGAGATAGGGGTATGCCTGAAGCTAAAATGGTAGGGCAAGGAAATTGGGCTACGCTTCAACAGCCTAACTGGGGTGAAACACTAGAGGGTGTAGTTAACAAGCTCACAGGAGGCTATTTAGAAGGTCAGGCAAAGCAGAACGCTACACAGTTAGACGTAGATCAGACTAAGCAAGCTGGCCTGGCAAAAGCAGCAGAAGAAGAAATTCGATTAGACAAGTTAGCTTTAGAAGATAAAAGATTTAATATAAAACAAGGAAATGAAGATAGAACATTTAATCAAACTGCCGAACAAAATCGGCTTAGAAACGAGATTGCTGTCCAAAAGAATAGTTTAACAAAAAGCGGTCAAAAAGATGATAGAAACAAAGGCGAGAGAATTACTGTTCAAGATGTTAATGATTCAAGTAACATAATGGCAGCAGTTATTGGCCCTCAAGGTAGAGCTTATAGCATTGTACAAGAAGGCCCAGACAAAGGTACTAGAGGCGAGTTATTACCTTCAAATTGGATAGAATTAGAGACTACAACAACTGGAGGTACAAACCAAGCAATAGGCGAACAACAAAAACAACAAGGTCGAATGACCTTAGAAGAATACCGACAAGGAGGGCGAGAAGACCTTGCAAAACTAAACGCTCGATTAAGAGAAGAATCTGACATAAGCGAAGAAGAAAGAAAATTTCTTATAGGTCAAAGAGTTATTTTAAGAGAATTAGAAAGAGAGGATAGAGAAGAAACAGGTGAATCCGCATTAAGCGCAGAAAAGTCTATTACTGGTGCGTCTTCTTTGTTAAGAAGGGACAATTTGTATGACGCTACTGGTCTAGGTGTTGCTCAAATGTTTACTGATTTTACAAGCTATGATCCTACTGAGGGAGGAGAAATTGGAACAACACAAAGATTAATACGTCGAATGAGTTCAGAAGGAGTTGCACAAGATTTAAAAGATTTAAATTTGAAACCTATTTCTGATTATGAAGGTAAATATGTAATTAACGATTTAAACCCCTCTCCAAAAGATGGGCCTAAAACTCTTTTATTTCATACTATGCAAGCTAATAACCTTTATGAAATGGCATTAGCTGACGGAGAGAAAGATGGAGCAATCGCTTTAGGAGCAGCAGAACAAGTTATGAATCAAAGATATGACGATCAGGTAATTTTAGGATCATTAAGGAATAATGGAAATATGACTATGGGAATTACCGAAATGGAAGAAAACGGTTTGCCTGTAGAAGAAGTTTACGAAAGATTGCGAAAAAAACTTAAAGACGGAACTATTGATACTAGAGAAAAACAAGCGCTTCTTAGCTTATCGCAAGCTTACTAATAAAATACGGAACAAATAAAATGGCTACTCCTTTAACGGAAAAAGAACTAGAATTATTAAAGCCAGAAAGCGTTAATAACAGGCTTGGCACTCTTACGCCAGAAGAATTAGCTCTTTTTAACGAATCTGTTACACCAAAAAATAATAATGTAGCTCCTGAAAACGAGGTTAGTCTTGCTAACAGCGCGAGACACGCTTTAGGAGGCTTTCCTTCAGGGTATGGCGATACTCTTGATGCCCCTTCAATGTTATCTGGCTTAAGTAAAACTGCTGCTGCGTATGCAATCAATAAACTTCCAGGAGTAAATAATGTTACTGAAGAAGATATATCTTCTGCGGCCCGATATTTACCTGCTCCTGCTAATATTATTTTAGGTAAAATCCCAAAAGTTACAGATTTTTTAAAAGAAATTCCTATTGCTGGCCCTGCGGTTGATGAATTTTCACAACCTTTATATTCTCCAGAACAAATTAAACAAAACCCGCAAGCTAAAATTGCAAATGCAATAAGAAGTACGGCTGAGTGGCTTCAGCCTGGAAGTTTTGCACCAAAAGCACTAGCAATTACTGGTGCTATAGCCACAGCAGCGGGATTAGGCCAGTATGCTTTTGGTGATATAGGAGAAATAACTACTGGGCTTGTTACTTCTGTGCTGGCTTTGAAAAAAGGAAAAGCCACAGATCAAGACCTAGAAGCCATAAATTTGTTTGCTGAACAAGCAGGAAAAACTGTAGATCAGTTAATTATTGATGTTGACCGCGCAGTGCGAGATGGGGCAATAGGTACACTTGGAGAAGTAGCAAAAGATACTGGAATAATGCGTGTAGAAAAATTGTTAAAAAATCAATCAGGTGGGGGAGCTGAAACTCAAAAATATATAGATGATCTAGAAGTTTTAGACGCAAAAAGAAATAAAGCAATTGTAGATGATGTTACGTTTCCTTTAAGAGTTGACGATTCAGGTGTTGGAATTCCAATGCGAGAAACGGCTGACAGTTTAGGAAACCCTATATTAGACCCCAGTGTAACTGCTGCCGCCAAAATAATAGAAGATAGAACAAATGATGTTACTAAAGCAATGGATGCGGAGCTAGACAAAATTAACGTTCAAGAAAGTGAAGTTCGTGATGCGCCAATTACAGCTCCAACACAACAGTTTGACGAATTAGAAGCCAATCGGTTGCTCCAGCAGGATCGTGCAAATCAAATACAACAAAGGACAATAAACCAACAGCAAAGCGTTACAGATTTTAGAGAAGCAGGTAAAGAGCGAACGCTAAATGCTATTCCAGAAGCAAAACGAGCTGAAGTTACTAGCGGTGTAAATATGGATGACCCGCTAGAGCGTTTTGCCGCAGTACAAAATTACTGGAAAACTGATGCTTTTAAAGAAGTCAAAAACAAAGAAGGCGGCTTTACTTTACCTGATGAATTGGCCGCACAAATAAAAGCAACATTAGATACTCCTACTGCAAGATTAGAATTAGGTGACTTTTTTGACAAGGTTACCGATGAATTTAGACGCGCAAGAGGCATAGATCGCCCTGACAAAACTGCTGAAGATTTTAGTAGAAATGAATATATAAACGAAGTGTTTAGCGGTCAAATGTCAGGTAACGCTATTATGACTTTGCGTAACTTTTTTGCAAATAGAGCAGCAAAATCATTCGACAATAACGCAATTAGTGGCCCTGAACAATCTGCATTAAGAAGTCGTGTACAAGAAGTTATTAGGGATGGGTTAAACCCTGAAGAATTATCCTTGTTTGATAGTGAAATGATTGCTTACGCCCCTTATAAAGCCGAACAAAAACTTATGAATACCGATGCTGTTGTTGGCAATTATGGCGAGGCAACACCAGCACAACAAATAGCTGCTGGAAGCAACTTTGGTAGGCCAGGATTAGAAAGCAGCAGAAAAGCATTACAGGAACAAAAAGCCTTAGAAGAATTAACTAAAAATTCTGTGGAAGCAGAAAAACAAGCTGACAGAGCTGTTAGAAACAGTGAAACAGCATTAACTAGAGCAATAAACTTAGAACAACGTCAAATTGGAAATCAGCAAAAGTCTTTAGAAGGTTTAGAGCGAACTAGAGAAACATTAGAAAGAACATCAAATGCTGAGAAAAAAGCTATAACTCAAACTCCTTTAGGGCGATATGAAAATGATCCTTCTAGCTTTATAAAGAATGCGTTCAAAACTGAGAAAAAAGCTATAGAACTTGGTCAAGTATTTAATGAAATTTCAGACGCAGGGCAAAAAGATGCGTTTAGGATGACTGTTGCAAAAGAATTAACTGATGTATTGACTGACGGCAATAGCAAAATGAATGCCGCTTCTCGGAAAAAATTTGATGATCTTAGAAATAGGTTAAATCAAGCTGGTCTGTTAAAAGGAGAAGAATTAAATCGTATGCAAGAAGTGCTGTTAAGGACAGTTGTTAGCGATTTAAGAAAACAAGTAGATGGTTCGTTTAGAAAGCCAACCGAATCTGAAGTAGACAAAATAGCTTCTTCTGTAGTGGCGGCATTTGCTTTACAACTTACTGGTAGCAGCAGTTTAATTTTAGCGGGAACCACAAAAAGAGTTGTTGCAAATGCTCTTAAAGATGACAAAGGGTATGATGCTTTAATAAGAGCATTAAGAGATATGTCTCTTGATCCTCAGAAATTCATAGATGAAGCACAATTAGTAAATGCAAAAAATTCAACAGAAATGGCTAGAAAAATAATGATAGCTTTAGTTGGCGCAGGAAAAGCAACAGAATATTCTACAGAAGATTAATTTAATACATGGCTATAGAGGCCGCAGGGGAATAACGAATGTCACGCGATAATACAGGAACATACACTTTACCCGCAGGAAATCCTGTTGTAACGGACACAACTATAACAACTCAGTGGGCAAACAGTACCCTAAATGATATAGCAACTGCGCTGACAAATTCCTTATCAAGAAATGGTCGAGGAGGGATGAATGTACCTTTAGAATTTGCAAATGGTTCAGAATTGGCTCCGTCAATAACTTTTACAGAAGATACTAATACAGGGTTTTTTCTTAATAGTGAAAGCAATATGCAAGTTACAGTTGCTGGCACAACTATTATGAAATGGATTGACGGTGGAACATTTGGAAATCTTATAGAGATAAATGGAACCGTGGCAGGAACTTTAGATATTGGACTGCCTATTGATCGTTCTGTGTCATATTATGATCCAAGAACTGCAATATTAAACACAGACAACACTGATCCAACAACCAATGTAAATTTATCATTAGGGCAAATAAATCCTTGGATTAATTTTACTTCTGATTTAAACGTGGACGTAACAGGTGTAATAACGGCAAACAGTGGATTTATAGGGCTTGTAACTGAACCAGCTACTGCAAACAGTTGGTATAGTGATTTATTGGCGGGAGAATTTGTTGTTGGTGGAAATATTGTTTCTATTATTTCTGGTTTAGATGCTCTTAATAGAACAAAAACTATGGAATTTGGATTAGCGTCTAGAGCTTCTATTAATGTGTTTAACAAAATTGACGCAGGAACGGTAACAACAAGAACAGATAATGCACAGCTTGTTGTTGCTTCACCACAGCAAGCGCAAGTTGTTACTAATAACACTGTCCATTCAATATTGGTTACCGATAATAGAGAAGTTGGAACTCCTACGTATGGACCTGGGAATGGAGGCAGCATAGCATTTGCTTCAGGAACTAATTTAAAAGAAGTACCAACTGCGTTTGGAACTATTCGAGGCTCTATATATGACAACAACTTTGAAACAGCAGGAGCTTTAGAATTTCATGTAAGAAACGCTGTTGGCCCTGAAGGATCTCCTACACCGCAAAATCTTGTTGCAAGATTTGAAGGAAATGCAGTTGAATGTGTTGCGCCTTTAGTTCTTTGGCATGATTATCCAAACGGTCAAACAGGTATAATTTCAAGCGCATCACAGGGATTTGCTTATCAGCAATTATCTGTGGAAAAAAATCAATTACAATTAAAATCAATTGGTTTTACTGTTAATGGAACTAATTTAAACGCTTGGGTCGATGGCGTTGGGCCAGTAATTATAGGAACCACTTCCGATTATAGAGTTAAAAACGAAATTGGATTGCTTGAAAATGGGGTAGACAAAATCAAGTTAATGCGCCCTATAGAATATACTGACAAAGAAGATTCAGAAACAAACAAAATTAAACATGGATTTATAGCACATGAAATGCAAACTATTATTCCTAGCGTAGTTAGTGGAAAAAAAGATGCCGTTGATGAAGATGGAAACATAGAACCTCAATCTCTTTATTATGCTGGTCTTACTCCCATTTTAATTAAGGCTGTGCAAGAACTGACTGCTCGCATCGAAGCATTAGAAGCATGAGTGGAATAGTAAACTTTGATGTAGGCAGCTTGGCTGACAGTGTAATGGGCGGTTTAGACAGCTTATTTACGTCTGATGATGAAAGGGCAGCGGCAGCGTTAAAGATACAGGCACTTATGGCTCAACCACACATGATGCAAGCTCAGGCAAATATTGAATCTGCTAAAAACACAAATTGGTTTGTAGCAGGAGGTAGGCCCAGCCTTCTTTGGATTTGTGCTATTGCTTTACTTTACAATTGGATTATTAAAGACTTTATTGTAATAGGTATTGTAACTTTGTCTGACCGAGCTACTGAGATTGTTCCTTTATTACCAACAATTGATGGAAATGAAGTTACAGGCTTAGTTCTTGCTTTATTAGGATTAGGTGCTATGAGAACTTATGAAAAAACTAAAGGCGTAAGTCGTTAAATAATTGCAATTATCAAAGGATAATAGCCGTGGACATGGGGCGTAGGATGACTGACAAGGACGACGGAGGAGGACATTTTGATATTACTCAAAGAAACGTCAGAGATATTGGTGAAATTAGAACTGATATTGCTGGGCTAAAAGTAGGAATGGATGGCCTGGGGCGGGAGCAAGTTGCAGGATTTGCTAATCAAACTGAAAATATGCAACGATTAAGCAAGCAGCTATCGCATTTCAGTCAACCTAAAGAAACAAATTGGGCGCAAATTGGCAGTCTTATTGTTGCCGTCATTGTTGTCTTTGGCAGCATATTTGGTTTTTTGTTCTATGCCCAAGCTTCAAACACTCAAGCTGTTTCGGCTGCGTTGTTCCGATTAGAAGACAGAATGCTTGCCAACATTTCTAACCAACAAGATTTGAATATGCAGTTTATTAGCGGAGAATGTCAGTGAAGGTATCTCCTTACTTTAAACGCCCTGAATTTGCTTGCAAGTGTGGCTGTGGCTTTGACACTGTTGACACTGTGCTGTTGGAAGCCCTAGAGGCAATTAGGGGCCATTTTGAATCCGCAGTAGTGATAACATCAGGCTGTAGATGTATTGCTCATAACGCAGCAATAGGAGGCAGTGAAAAGTCTCAACATTTAAAAGGTAGAGCGGCAGACATTCAGGTGAAAATGGTAGAACCAGAAAGGATTGCTAATTACGCAGAAGATTTGGGAATGTCAGTGGGCAGATACAGCACCTTCACCCACATCGATTCCCGCAGTGGAACTCCAGTTACATGGGGTCAGAACTAGCAGTTTCATCTATTAGTTTTAAATTAGCGCAAGCCTCTTGACTGCGCTCTAGCTCCTCGGTTAACCGCACAATTTCTTTAATTGCGGCATCATGATAAAGCAATAGCGTTTGTTTCCAGTTAACAGTTACGCCTTCTTCTTCGGCTGCAATTGAAGCCATAATTATTTGTTGTGCTGATTTTGGTTCGCTCATTTTAATAATCCTATAGTTTATGAGTGGGGAAAGGACAAGGATAGCCAGCCTGGACAACAACAATCTCACCCGTCTTGGCGTTCTTGCAGTATTTAACTTCTTGTGCGCTACACATAAAAGCAGTAAATACAAAGGTAACTAGCAAAGCTAATAATGCGTTTTGTTTACTCATGGAAATTCTGCTCCAAATAATTTTTGGTTAATAGTAAATTCATCATTTTTACGCTCTCGTTCATTTATTTCATTAAGGGCATCGGCAATGGCTTCTAGGGCTTCAATAGCCCTATACACCAACACTTCCTCATCTTTTGTATCCATAGGCATCCTTAAAACGGAATATCGTCTTCATTAAAGTTAACGCTAGGTTTAGCATTCAATGCCTTGTTAGCCTCGGCAATACCTTGAGAATGTGCCTCGGCTTTAGCTTGGCTATCTTCGGTATAAAAGACTTTGCAATTACCCAGTATTGGGGTTCTCTCTGCGCCTGTTTCTCGTTCATCTTTGGTTTGACTCTGACTGATAAAACCGTGATTCTCATACTGGTCAGCTTCATCTGTGTTAATAAAAGTCGTTAAATCCAAATATGTGCCTTTTTTCCCCTGATACAGTCGATCTTTAAGAATTTTTGTAACATCAATACTGATAGATATGCCTATTTTCATTACTCACCTCCAAATCGTTGGCTACGGAATTTAATATGCTCATTAAGTTTTTCGCTAAGATAATCAAGTTTTTCTTGATTTTCGATACAGGCTAATTCTACCCAGCCAATTTGTTCTTTTGTTAAATCTTTAGGGTAATAATTATGTGACGCATTCATTTCTGGTTTTGTCATAAAAGGCTTTTCATCACGAACACCTAAAATTGTGACTCCATCATCAAAATCATACTCAACAGTAACAGGCCAGTCTGACCACTCCTGAGATGGCTTTGATTGGCTTCCAACGGGTTGTAAAATTGTTGTATCAAATTCAGTCATCACGCCTCCTCAGTCAGTTTTTTCATTTGAATATGCTCAATCTCGGTCATACCAGCATTTACTATGTCTATATTCTCAGGATCAAGTTCATTATAGATTTCTTCAATAGAATCACCTGAATTATTCGCTATGGCCTCCTGCAAGGCCGCCACAATCGTTTTAAGTTCAGAGTTGGCTGATTGTACCAGTTCTCTTACTTTGCTCTTGAGGGCTGTTATCTGGCCTTTGGGAGCAGAGTTAAATAAATCATCCATAATGTGCTGCTGATTAGCATCTTTTAATGCCTTGCCAAACCGCTTGATTGCCCAGCCGTCACCGTTTGCTACCATCATATTGAATGATGCCAGTTGCGCAGGCGTGAAAGTTTCTTCAACTGGTGCTGATGGTGCTGATTCACCTGCATAAATGTAATGACCTAAACCAAATCCAACAGCGCAACATTTGACTAAGCATCGCATCCTGGCAGAGTTAATATCAAATGAGTTGGGGTTTGATATGGCTTGATTGCGGAAATTCAATACAGGCAACCACATAATCGCTTCTTGATCTTCGATAATGACTGTCACCCTGACTTCCATTGAGCCGTCAGCATAGTGTACGTCAGGTTCTAAACGGTAATTGGCTAATGGGTAATGATCTTTAACCATAGCCCATGCCCAGGTCCAAGCCAGATAATCAAAACCCCCTTTCTTGTCAACGTGTTTTGAGCAGTCAATCGCGCTCAGGTTTTCCCAAATAGATTCAGACTGTGGCATTATTCGCTGCCTCCAATTAACAAAAATTTAGATTGAAAATCCTTAACTTTTTCAAGAGTCATTGTCATATCAACTTTAGCTTTTTCAATAAGCTTCGCTGCTAATACTTCAGATTGGATAGCAAGAAATGATGAATAATCATTTATATCAATATCAATTGTAGTGATTAAACGAATGTCTTCATCATTTTCATACATTTCCCATCTATTTTCTGTAATGACACCAAAATCGTAACCATCATTAGCATATTCATTTAATCTTAAAATAATAAATAACTTCATTTCTTTTTCCCCCAAGTATAAAGCAGATCATTTTTCAGCGATAAAGCAGTTAATGATTCTGCCTGAGCGTACTGCTGGCCAAACATCTCATTAAGATTGTTAATAGCACCGTCCAAAGTGTCATTTTCAGACACAATAGGACGCAGCGGCCCCTGCTCAAAACAAACCCAACTGCCATCTTTATTGTTATGGGTAATCACGTTCATTCTCCATGTCGTCTACATAAGATAATGCTTCTTCCAGAACTTCTTTGCCATTCTCTTTTACATGATTCTCACAGGCTTGCTTTAGAAGTTTAATAACTAAACATCCAATACGAGCTTGAGTTAGAGTAATTGAGTTCGATAAAGTCATTGCCCACGAGTCACTGTCACAGTCTTTAAGACGATCAATATTTACAACTGCACGATTAAAATCCTCAAACAACTTATTTTCTTGATCACTAGTAGCATCACACATTGCATCTATCCAAATGCGCGACAACACTTTCTTGCTAAACATGGCTTTTAAAAACAAAGCATCGCTCATTTCTTGCAGATCAATGTCGTCTTTTTTAAGCCCATCGGCATATATGAGGTCAGCTAACTCTTTAGCATCAAGCATTTTACTCTCCTCGCACTAAGTTTTGCCCAGCTTTCAATAACAATGTTTCGATTATCTCGCTATTAGTTGCCTTATTTGTTTTCCTAATACGGTCTAGCACTGCAATAGACTCTGCTGACAGTTTGAACTGGCGCAATGACTTGCTACCAGGTTGTTTTTCTTCAAAAGGATTATCCATTTGTTGTACTCTCTTTTGTGAACCGAGATTGCATCTTAAATGATGATAATAATGATTGCAATACTTAATTAGCATGATTATGATAAACCTCCGCAAGACCACAACAACGGAGTACGACATTATGAACTCACAAGAACTCGTAGAACTAGCACAAGTCGTAGCGTTAGAAGAAGAGACACGCGTCACCTCAGTCATATTGACAACAGGGGACGGGGCAGAATATGAAGTACACAGCAACGGTGGCCGTTTCTTCATAATCGCACTGTCAGTAGAATCAGAAAAAGCACCATCAGTCAGAACGGCTAAAGAAGTATTATCATGCATAGCAACTGGGTTTTAGTTTAGATAATAAATTTTAATCAACTTTTTAAAAGTTTATTGCAAAACAGGAGAAAAGTATGGCCGAGATTAGTGAAATGCAGCGGAAAATGAATAAAGCAATGAAAAAGGCGGAAGAGCCAAAATTTATTATGCGCGTAGATGATGTTCAAAAAGAACGGTTGAGAATCCTCGCAAAAGCACATCATTTGGACATGACTGCATACATCCAAAAGTTGCTGAAAAACGCATGGGACGAATACTTAATTGTAAACCAGGAGGAAAAGTAATGAGTCAATCAATCGAAATTTTAAGGCATTTAAAAACGGGTAATCGCCTAACTAGCTTAGAAGCTGTACGGCAATTCGGAACATTGCGTTTAGCCGCTAGGATTTTTGATCTCAGAGGGAAGGGACATCAGATAGAGTCAATAATGGTTGATAGAAAAGGCAAGCTGGTTGCTGAATATTATCTCAAGCGATAAAAACAGCAGCGTTAAGCTAATCAGTAAGATATGATTGACTAATTTACGTGGAGAAAACATGGAACTTGTAAAGTATGATGCGATGGTCACAGCCATTGAAATTTGTGAAAAAGTAGATGAAGTGAAAGATATTCGTGACAAAGCGGTAGCTCTTGAGGCCTACGCAAAGCAAGCAAACAATATGGAAGCAGAAAGGCAGTGTGCATTAATTCGAGTAAGGGCAGAGCGTAAGTGTGGGCAGATGTTGCGTGATACTGAAAAGGCAACAGGAAACCAGCACGTTAATTCTGCTCAGTCGGATGATTCGACCAAGCAGATCAAAACTCTATCCGACATGGGCATCACCAAAGACCAATCCAGCACATGGCAGAAACTTGCCAACGTACCAGAGGATGAGTTTGAGGCTGCCATCACAATGCCTGGAACTAAGCCTAGCGCAAGCCACATTATTGCAACACCAGAGCCAGAACCCAAACGCATGGACAAGAACGCTCTATATATTTGGGGTGAACTTTCTAGAATGGACAAAATGGGTCTGTTTGATGTGAGCCTAAATTCACTTGTTTATGAGTGGACACACGGCATGAAAAGCAACGAGGCATTGAGCCTTATTCCTAAACTAAAAGAATGGGTAAATAATTATGTTGAAAAATAGTTTGTCATCACAAATAGATGTTTTCATTGATCAAGTAATATTGCCAATGGAAGAAGCAAAAGTGGATTTTATTAGCACCAACGCTGTTGCTGTTGCGGTTATTAATATGATTGACCCTGACTGTCATTCGCCACAGTTGATTGAATTTGCTTCGACTATGCACGTTAAACAAATGGTCAGGCAACGGCTTGCAATGAGACATGATCCTGTCGAAAAAGCAGAGGATTTTGTTAATGGTGTAAGTAATGATCTTTTTGGTTTGACCTTGCAAGACCGTTATCCAATTAAGCGAGAAGGTGACAAGAGCTACGCGAGAAAAGAAGTTATGTCAGAAATTGAGGTGGAGGCAAATGCTTCGCGCATGGAACGTGCTGGTGATTCACTGCTCGAACACGCAAAAGCATTGAGAGGCTGGTTTGCAAGTAAATCAGCCTAGTCTTTAAAGCAATAAAAAAGCCCCAATTAAGGGGCTTAGTCGCTAGCATTTGACTTAGGATCAAAAACTGGCTTATAGTCCAACAGCGAGCAAGACCAGTGAGATAGATTT
>Ga0209192_10000513_pt1 | contig 37466 bp, 60 predicted proteins | sample ArcticOcean_MG_C_11_FD_187433 | JGI IMG/M metagenome (GOLD analysis project Ga0209192, IMG submission 187433) | Marine microbial communities from western Arctic Ocean - ArcticOcean_MG_CB2_154 (SPAdes) (version 2) | ecosystem: Environmental > Aquatic > Marine > Oceanic | place: Arctic Ocean... | reverse complement strand
AAGAAATGCTCAAAGCAAAGTTTGGTACATACAAAGATGTAGGTTGGTATTTGTCTAATCCTGTAACTAACTATCTAAAGTGGATGGACGAAAATCAAAAGAAAAGATCAGCAGACGCAAGGGCGGACGCGGCAAAGGGTGTTGATCCATATAAAGATGCATTTTGGAATAAAAAATGAGATATGTAGAATTTAAACAATTTGATGTTAAGTCTTTTCTAAGCGAAGGAACAGAATACAATTTATACTTGCAATTAAAAGAAAGTACTCCACAGCAATTACAAGAAGGTATTGTAGATAGTTTAAAAAAACTTCCTAAAAACTTATTAGGAAAAGTTCAACCAATAATTAAAAAAATACCAAAGACAGGTAAGAATCTTGTGTTAGTAGCAACACTACTTGGAACTATAGTAGGAGCAGTACAAGCAGGAGACATGGCAAAAGTAGATACTCCTCTTGATAAACTTAATAGCATGACAACAATGAGTTCAACAATGGACCCAGGTAATAGTCCAGGACCAGGACATACAATGCCTGACGAAATTAAACCAATAAAGATGATAAATGCACCGGCCGCACCTGATGGTGGTGGTACAATTAAAGACGGTGGCGGCACATTTACATTTGGAGCAGACGGAAAAATGGACAAGTGGGAAACTCCTAAGATTGACGGATACCAACAAACACATGATTTTGAGAAGAATACAATCGTTGTTAATTATGATACAGCAGTAAATGGCGCACAGGTTGATCAATCAGCAACATATGACCTAGACGGAAAACTACTGAGTAAAGATAATACAAAGATGTCTAGTGGTCCAGTTGATCTAAGTATAGATAAAGATAAAGGATCGACTGTTAACTATGATATGGGCGGTAAAAAATTCTCTGCAAATGTGAAGCCGGGTCGAGCGTAAAAAGGTAAATAGTAGTATGTTAATAAGAGAACTTTTTAAAGAAACAAAATGTAATTGTAGCTGTGGTAAAGCGATTTGCGAATCTTGTGGTAAATCACATGCTAAAAAAGACACGAAGAAGAAAGTAAAAGAAGTTGCTACAACAGGTGGTACTAGCTCTAGTAATGTTAGTGTTGGTGCAGTATACCGTAATAATGCTAAACGTGATAAAAATGGTGTTCCTAAAGCAAAACAGGCGTTAAATGCGGATGGTACTGCAAAGAACGGATTAGACATGGGCGGTAGTGGACTACTTAGTGGCGGCTCAATAGCTAAAAGATAAATATATTATAGGATAATATGATGAGAGAAAAAGATTTAAAAGAAAACGGTTTAGCTGATATGGCATACAAGGTTGAAAAAGACCACGAAGTGCAAATGGCTAGAGGTGATCTATACAAAATTGCCAAGTACGGTATTAAACTACACGAAATGCTTAAAGGCGTAAGTGAAGAACAAGGACTTGAAGGTTGGGTACAAGCAAAGATTACTAAAGCCGCAGACTACTTAGGTAGTGTCTATCATCATTTAGACTACGAAATGAAATTTGACGAAGTAACTGAATCTAAAAAAGCTGACAAGTTTGAACCACACATGATGTATGATCCTAAAACAGGTAAAAGCAAGAAAGCTAACAAAGAACAAGATCATAAAGATATGGCTAAAAAAGGTTGGACACACGACAAGCCTAAAAAAGCAGATGTTAAAGAAGCAGAAGAAGCTACAATGACAGTTACTAATGCTGATAAGAATACAAATTCAAAAGCATGGCAAGAGTACCAAAAAGGTAACAAACGATACAAGTACGACAAAGATGCAGTTCCTGACAAACCAAAAACAAAGACTACAGATTCAAAATCATATGTAAGTTATTTGCAATCAAAATTAGACGAAGCAAAAGGTGTTTGTGCAGAGTGTGGTAACCCAAGTTATACAACATTAGGTTTATCAGAAGCAGAGCTAGACGAAGTAGCTGGTCCTAAAAATTGTTGGAAAGGCTTTAAGAAAGACGGTACACAAGCAGGTACTGGCGAGAACGCAGGCAAACGTGTTAATAAGTGCAAGAAAGCCTAGCATGTTATGCAAAGTTTTAAGTCATCGATAGATGATTGGATACAAAACTTTTTAAGCAACCCCTCTAAAACTTTTAATAACTTACCTCCCTGTCCATATGCAAAAAAGGCTTGGTTAGACAATTCTGTTCTAACACATTGGCTTGACGGTTCATTCGAGTTAGATATATGGTTACGTGCAGAAATAGAAAACTATACATATCATTGGCCTAAAGGCAAAGAAGTAGTTGTATTAGGATTTGATTACGATCGTATAACAGCAGACAATCTTAGTAAAATTATAGACGATACTAAACCTATGTTAGACAACCGTGGGTACATTGCACTAGAAGATCATCCACTTGATCCTGAAGAAGTACAAGGTATAAAATTAAATCATGGAACATATGGCTTAGTTCTTATACAAGAAAAAGAAAAGTTAGATACAGCAAGGAAATGGTTAGAAAAGAAAGGCTATTACAAGAATTGGTCTAAAGAATACAAACAAGAGGTGCAAGAGCGTGAGTGACATATATGCTAGAATTAATTTATCTAAAATAAACTACAGAATGTCTAAATCAGCAGTACTGTTTAACAACCCTCCAGTAGACCAAATACAAGAAATATACGATCAGTATTGTAAGTACAAACAGTTTGAAAGCGTAATGCCTATATTTAATGAAGACTTGTGTGCTCCACATTGTGATATAATTGGATACTACAGCAACAAAGAACTAGTTGCGTTTAGTCACTATTATTGGTATAATTCGGACAATGTAGAAGCAATACAGTTTGCATGGAACTATAAAAACCCTAAGTTGTTCTTAGGTCTAAAGAGCCTACGCCACGAATGTGCATATTACAAGGCTAAAGGTGTTAAGTACATATACGTTGGCTATGCAGATGAATATAAGAAACAAATTAACGGTTTTGAAATATGTCCGCCAAGATAATGGCAAAATAACACTTGACAACGTCTCTAAAATAATGTATAATATAAGTTAATTAAAGGAGAATCTTATGAGTGATAGAGTATATGGTGGCGACGAGAAAGCTAAACTAGAACGTTTGGTTAACGAAGGCGCAACAGTTTTACGTGAAATAGAAGATCTAAGTACAGGTCTTAAAGAAACAGTAAAGGCAATAGCAGAAGAATTAGACATCAAGCCAGGTCTTATCAACAAAGCTATTAAGGTTGCACACAAAGGCGATTGGGATAGAGTTGCTGATGAGTTTGACGACTTAGAGACACTAGTAGTTACTGTAGGGAAAGACAAACCGTAATGCAAAAGGTAAAAGATTTTTGGATCAACAGTTACAAAAGTGATAAGGTTGCTTTTGGATTCGAATTAATAAGTTTTGTCTTTACAGTTATGGCAAGTATGACTTTAGCATTTAATGCTATAGATCCTAACATGCTAATTATATATCCGTTCTTCTTTGTAGGATCGATTACACAATGCTACGCTTCAGTACGTAGAGGCGCCGCTTGGGTAATGCTACTAACTGGTTACTTTGCAGTAATTAATGTATTTGGATACGGAGTGGCCGCATTATGGTGGTAAAACCTTATCAATGGCTGGCCTGGGTGGCTACAGTATGTTTACTGACAGCCGCTACCCTAGCCGCATTTAATGTTTACCCTTTGTACATCTGGGCATTCATTATTAGTAACAGTCTATGGATACTTGTTGGTGTCCTATGGAAAGAAAAAAGTCTTATTGTAATGAACGCAGGACTAACCGTAATTTACATTGCGGGCTTATTGTTCTAATAAATAATAGTAACGCCAATAGCAATAGCTAGGCATGCAGAAGGTTAAGTTGGCCATAAGCAACGTAGGAAAAATATGAAGTTAAGTTGTAGTACACTATACATCTCGCACCCCACAGCCATTCGACATGGTCCATTAGGGGTTAACAAACAATCTAGACAATCTATTATTGAACACTTTCTTAAATTAAAAAAAGAAGGTCAGCCTACTAACGAGTCTTGGAAGACAGGGCATGACATACATCTAGATCATGATATACTTAATCCTTTATTAGATCAAATACATTTATGGTATTGCCATAATGTTGTAGGTCCACGAGGTCCTAAGTTTATAACTGATCAAGTATGGAGTGATACTTATAATTTAGATATTGATGCAGAGGTTTGGTTCCAAGAGAGCTTACCCGGGCAAGGTTGTCCACAACACGAACACGGCACATTAAGTCGTTGTAGTTGGGTGTATTATTTAGATGTTGGTGAAAGTAACAATCCGCTTACATTTGTTGAAATGCAAGAGTCTAAAAACGAAATTTTTCCGGTTGACGAAATCAACTTACCAGTGTATAATGATATGGTAGTCATGTTTCCTAGTACCATACATCATAAGGTATATCCTGTAAACACAACAAGATATATTTTAGCAGGAAACATTAATGACATTACTTATAGGGAGAATAAATGAGTTACGTAGACGCATTATTTGATAGAGACAGTGACATTGTACGTGTTGTAGAACGCAAGGACGGCAAGAGAAAGTTTACTGAATATCCAATCAAATATACATTTTATTATGAAGATCAAAAAGGTAAATTTAAAAGCACCTTTGGTGATCCAATTAGTAGAATTGTGTGCAAGAACACAAAAGAGTTTCGAAAAGAACTTGCTATTAACAAAGGCAAGAAGATGTTTGAAAGTGATATTAATCCTATCTTCCAATGTTTAAGTGAAAACTATCTTAATCAAGATGCTCCTAAACTAAACGTTGCATTCTTTGATATTGAGACTGACTTTGATCCAGAGCGTGGCTTTGCTGATCCTAGTGATCCGTTCATGCCTATTACAAGTATAAGTGTGTACTTACAATGGATGGAGACAATGATCTGTTTAGCAGTTCCGCCCAAGACACTTACTATGGAAGAAGCAAAATCAGAACTTGAAGGCATTGACAATGTAATGCTGTTTGAAAAAGAAAGTGAAATGATTGATACTTTCTTAACACTAATTGAAGATGCTGATATTTTGTCAGGTTGGAACAGTGAAGGATATGATATTCCGTATACTGTAAACAGAACTAGTCGTGTACTAAGCAAAGACGACACAAGACGTTTTTGTTTGTGGGGACAACTTCCTAAGAAACGTGAATACGAAAAGTATGGCAAGTTAAGTCAAACATTTGACCTAGTTGGTCGTGTACACTTAGATAGTTTGAACTTGTATCGTAAGTACACTTATGAAGAGCGTCATACATATCGACTAGACGCCATTGGTGAAATTGAAGTAGGCGAAAATAAAGTTGCATACGAAGGCACACTTGATCAATTATATAACAATGACTTTAGAAAGTTTATTGAATATAACATACAAGATACTGCACTACTTGACAAATTAGACAAGAAGCTACGCTTTATTGATCTAAGTAACGAACTAGCACACAGTAATACAGTGCTTCTACAAACTACAATGGGTGCTGTTGCAGTTACAGAACAAGCTATTGTTAACGAAGCACATAGACGAGGCTTCCAAGTTCCTAATCGTCCACATCGTGATGAGGAAAACACACAAGCGGCAGGTGCATATGTTGCGTTTCCTAAAAAAGGATTGCACAAATGGATTGCATCAATGGATTTAAACAGTCTATATCCTAGTGTGATTCGTGCATTGAATATGGACCCTGCTACTGTTATAGGACAAATACGTCCAGACATTAGTGACGCTCGTGTAAAAGAAGACATGGGCCTAAAGAAGAAATCATTTGCAGGTAGTTGGGAAGGACGTTTTTCAACAGAAGAATACGAAGCAGTAATGGAACAGAAACGTGACATTGCACTTACAGTTGATTGGGAAAATGGTGGAAGTGATATACTAAGTGGTGCTGAGATATATAAACTAATCTTTGATAGCAATCAACCTTGGATGCTTAGTTCAAATGGTACAATCTTTACAACAGAACACGAAGGTGTTATTCCTGGACTACTTAAACGTTGGTACAGTGAACGTAAAGAACTACAAGCAATGTTGAAGAAAGCAAAAGATGCTGGCAATGCTACTGAAATCGAGTATTGGGATAAGCGACAGTTGGTTAAGAAGATTAACTTGAACAGTTTGTATGGTGCTATTCTTAATCCAGGTTGTAGATTCTTTGATAAACGTATTGGGCAGTCAACTACATTGTCGGGTCGTACTATTGTTAAGCACATGAGTGCAGAAGCAAACAAAGTTATTACTGGTACATACGATCACGTAGGTGATGCAATGATTTACGGCGATACTGACTCCTGTTACTTTAGTGCGTACCCTATGCTTAAAGAAGGTATCGACAAAGGTGAAATACCTTGGAGTACAGAGAACGCTATTAAACTTTACGATCAAGTAAGTGAAGCAGTAGATAGCACATTCGTTGACTTTATGCAGACAGCATTTCATTGTCCAAAGAGTAGGTCGGACGTTATTGCGGCAGGTAGAGAAATTGTTGCAAAAAGCGGATTATATATTACTAAAAAACGTTATGCGGCACTAGTTATTGATAATGAAGGCTTTAGAACAGACACAGATGGCAAGCCAGGTAAAGTAAAAGCAATGGGATTAGACTTGCGTAGGTCAGATACACCTGTGTTTATGCAAGAGTTCCTAAGTGAACTATTACTAATGGTACTTACTGATGTTGAAGAAAGAAAAGTATTAGATCGTATTACAGAATTCCGTAAAGAGTTCAAACTACGTCCTGGATACGAAAAAGGTGCACCTAAACGTGCAAACAAAGTTGGACATTACCAACGTCTTGAAGAAAAACAAGGCAAAGCTAACATGCCTGGGCATGTTAGAGCAAGTATTAATTGGAATACACTAAAACGTATGAATGGCGACAAGTATTCGCAAGAGATTGTTGACGGAATGAAAGTTATTGTTTGCAAACTTAAACAGAATCCGCTAGGTTATACAAGTGTAGCGTATCCTACAGACGAATTACGTATCCCTGATTGGTTTAAAGAACTACCATTTGACGGTGATGCTATGGAATCAACTATTATTGATAACAAACTAGATAACTTAATAGGTGTTCTAAATTATGACTTAGAAGACACCAAACAGAACAATACGTTCAATAGTTTGTTTGACTTTGGAGGTGAATAATGCAACATACAATACAACAACTAATGGATAAGGTTAGTGCAATGCATGGAATTGCTGTGCAGGCACACAGAATAAAGTACGGGCAAGCCCCAGGTGCAAAATACGATGATATAATGGTTACACATCTTGTAGAACAAATACAAGCAATGGCCGGAGACATCTTTAATGATAAAACACTTCATCCTAAATTACAAGCAAAAAAGGAGAATAAATGAATCTAACTTTAATTGGTTATGGGTTTGTAGGCAAGGCTGTATACGAAGTACTCAAAGACTTTCACGTAGTAAAAATTGTCGATCCTGAGTATACAGATAACGTTATTGATAACGACAGTGACGGTTATATTGTTTGTGTACCAACTCCGGCTACAGTTACAGGAGCATGTAATATGACTATTGTTGAAACTGTAGTTAAAGAATGTCCAAGTGATAAGCCTATTTTAATTAAAAGTACAATTAGTTTAGAAGGATGGCGCAAAGACTTACAACCACAGAACAAAGAAATTACATTTAGTCCAGAATTTTTAACTGCCGCAAATGCAAACGAAGACTTTAAGAATCAAACTACAATGTTATTCGGTGGTGGTAATGTAGAGTTTTGGAATGATGTGTTTATATTAGCTAAAGGTTTTAATCCAATCTATGCTACAATAGAAGAACTAATTTTAACAAAGTATTTACGTAATAGTTTTTTAGCAACTAAGGTTGCTTTCTTTAACGAGGTATTTGATCTATGCGAATCAGCAGGAATAGATTATAACCAAGTTAAAGCACTGGTAGGAGAGGACAAAAGGATTACACATAGTCATATGCAAGTCCCTGGTCCAGATGGTGACAGAGGTTTTGGAGGAGCATGTTTTCCAAAAGATACAGAAGCATTGCTTTATTCAGCAAATGTAGTTGGTGCCACCTTACCAGTATTATCAACGGCTGTAAAAAGCAATAAGAACAAAAGGAAAGAAACATGAAAGTATTAGTAACAGGACATAAAGGATTCATCGGAACTAGACTTTGCGAAAAACTCAAAGAACTAAAACATGAAATAGTTGGTATTGATGTTAAAGAAGGTACAGACATACTTACAGCAGAATTACCTAAGGCTGATTTTGTAATACATTTAGCAGGTATTGGAGGCGTTAGAGAAAGTCTCGCAGACCCAGCAAGGTATTGGAATAATAATGTAGAAGGTACAAAGCGTATACTTGAGTTCTACGATACTGTTCGAGTATTAGTAGCAGGATCAAGCAGTCAATATGAACCGCATCTTAATCCGTATGCCGCAAGCAAGCATGTAATTGAAAAAATTCCGCACCCTAATGTAGTGTTTATGCGTTTTCATACAGTATACAGTGAAAGTCCAAGAGCTAAAATGTTTTTTGACAAACTACTTAACAATACACTAGAATATACTACTAATCATCAAAGAGATTTTATTCACTTAGAAGATTTAACAGATGGTATAATCTTGTTAATGGACAAAGACCTTACTGGAAATATAGACATTGGTACTGGAGAATGTGTACGGATCCAAGATATAAGGCCAGACTTACCAGTAAAGTTAAATACTATTGGCGAAAGACAAAAAACACAGGCAAACACACATTTAATGGATAAGTTAGGCTTTAAACCTAAATATACAGTAGATGGATTTTTAAAAGAGCAAGGCTTTAAGAAATGAGAATAGGCTTCACATGTAGTACATTTGATCTGCTCCACGCAGGTCATATACAAATGCTGAGAGATGCAAAAGAACAATGTGACTACTTAATTTGTGGCTTACAAATTGATCCAAGTCTCGATCGTCCAGAAAAGAATTCACCCGTACAAACTATAGTAGAAAGATATACACAACTTAGTGCAGTCAAGTACGTTGATGAAATAGTCCCATATCAAACAGAAATAGACTTAGAAGATATTTTAAATATGCTTCATATTGATGTAAGGATTTTGGGTGAAGAATACAAAAACGGCAAGTTTACTGGTAGAGCTATATGTGCTAAACGAGGGATTGAACTGTTTTTTAACAAAAGAGAGCACCGTTTTTCGAGCAGTGATCTAAGAAAAAGAGTAAAAAGTAGTTGACTTTATCAACAAAATATAGTATAATAAAAGGAACATAGGAGAATAACATGAAAGATATTTTACAAGACGTAGTAGCAAAGACACATTCGCTAGGCTTTTTAAGTTTAGTGAAAGTAACAGGTGGTGATAATGGTACCACTGTTGAATCAATGGCAGAAGATCGTAGTGTGATTTTGTCAGCAAACACAAAAGAAAAAGTAGCAGAGTTTGGTGCAAACATTTTTGGTATGCCTAACTTAGATAAACTTGCATTGCATTTAAAGAATCCAGAGTATCAAAAGAATAGCAAACTTACTATTACTGAACAAGATCGTAATGGTGTAACTATTCCAACTGGTATTCACTTTGAAAATGAAGCAGGTGATTTCCAAAATGATTTCCGTTTTATGTCAACAGAAATTATTAATGAAAAACTTAAAAGTGTGAAATTTAAAGGTGCATCATGGGATGTAGAATTTACTCCATCGTTGGCGGCCATTACAAGAATGAAACTGCAAAGTGCGGCACATTCAGAAGAAACAACATTTACAATTAAAGTTGAAGAAACTGGTGGCGTTAATGATGTACTGTTTTACTTTGGTGATGCAAATACACACGCAGGTAAATTTGTATTTGAAACAGGCGTTACAAGCACAATGAAACATCCATGGACATATCCAGTAGCACAAGTACAAGCTATTCTAAACTTAGACGGACAAGCAACAATGAGTTTGAGTGACCAAGGTGCAATGCAAATTACTGTTGATAGCGGTTTAGGTACTTATAGTTACATACTACCAGCACAATCTAAGTAGGAGAAAAAGTTGAATACTGACTTAACAACAGAACAAAAAGACTATGCAATCTTTCTTCCAGCTTTAAGCGGATTCTATGCTACCTTTATTGGTAAACAAAGACGTGAAGAATATGTTGAACAAAGTCGTATTCCATATCCTAACATGGAAAGTATGAATTGGTTAAACAAAAAAGAAGGATTGTTTAACTATCATTGGAGTTTATATTCAGCAGGACATGCCGAGTTAGACGTTAACAAAGACTCTCCAAAAGAAGATATGGTCCGTGATAGAGATCGTAGCAACAGTTGGATGTTAGGTGACTCAGGTGGTTTCCAAATTGGTAAAGGTGTTTGGGAAGGTGACTGGAAAGATCCTAAGTGTCCCAAAGCACAAAAGAAACGTGAACAGGTTCTTGCGTGGATGGATGCTTATATGGACTATGGTATGATCTTAGATATTCCAGCCTGGGTAGCACGTTCACCTGCTGGTGTAAAGGCAACAGGTATTAGTACATATCAAGAAGCAGTTGATGCTACACGTATTAACAATGACTACTTTATGAAACACAGAAACGGTAATTGTAAGTTTTTGAATGTACTACAAGGCGAGAATCATGCTGATGCAGAAGACTGGTATCAGCAGATGAAAGACTATTGCGATCCTACTAAGTATCCTGACACACACTTTAACGGATGGTCAATGGGTGGACAGAATATGTGTGATATTCACTTAGTTCTTAAACGTATTGTTGCATTACGGTTTGACGGTTTACTTGAGCAAGGGTTACATGACTTTATGCACTTCTTAGGAACGTCAAAGTTAGAGTGGGCTACATTGCTTACAGACATACAAAGAGCAGTACGTAAGTATCATAATCCAAACTTTACAATTACATTTGATTGTGCTAGTCCTTTCTTAGCAACTGCTAATGGACAAATTTATATTCAAACAGAAACTAAAGATAGAACTAAATGGGTCTATAGAATGGTTCCTAGTATTGATGAATTGAAGTATGCTACTGACACACGTAACTTTAGAGATGGTGTACTAGCAGATGGTATCTTTAAAAACTTTACCAACAGTCCGTTAACTGAAAACATTAAAGTAAATGATGTTTGTATATATGCTCCTGGTGATGTTAATAAAGTTGGTGGGCCTAAGATACTTAAAGGCGAAATTGATCGAGATAAACATGGTGCTCCTATCCTTGACGAACAAGGTAACGAGCAAGTTCGTAAAAGAGATTCAACTAGTTGGGATAGTTTTAGCTATGCTATACAAATGGGTCATAACGTTTGGAGTCACATTAATGCAGTACAAGAAGCAAACAGACAATACGACAGTGGAAGTGTTCCGGCAATGCTTGTGGAGGAACAATTCGACAGGCTATATTTTAGAGATGTTGTGGAAGCAATATTTGCAACTCCAAACAGAGACGAAGCAAACGCGATCATAGAAGAATATAGTAAATTCTGGATGTCAATAATTGGCACTAGAGGAGCAACTGGTAAAAAAACTGTAAATGCAAATACAGGATTTGGAAACTTATTTGAGGAGGTATAAAGATGGCAACTGGAAGACTTAGTAAGAAAGCAAAACGACTAGAAGGTCTGCATGAATATTTGCATGAGAAAGTCGAAGATGTAGAAAAAGAACGTGCAAATGATCGTTCGTACAATCACAAAGCACATCTTATTAACCTAAAGAAACAAAAACTTGCTGTAAAGGATCAGATAGACAAAGATGAATAGAGATTATAACAATGGCGTCAAAGATGATGTTGTATACTTTACAGGCTTTGAAGTTGAAAAAACTCCAGTACATGGTGAACATACTTTGTTTGTTGTAGGTGCTCAAGATCCTAAAGAAGTAATTGATAGAGTACAAAAAGAAGCAATCGAACATGTCTACTTAGGTGCTAATCACAGTTTTAATATTACACTTCCCTTTGGTACTAAAAAAGAACAAACAGACTGGGATAAACTAATTACAGAATTACTAAAATTAGGTATTTGGGTTACACTAGACTATGATGTTAAATATCACGAATTTGTATTAGAATCTGGCTATAATGAAAACGATAAGTTTATTAGTATGATTAGTGTAAAGTTACCCCATATTGATCAACTTAACTATAATGCATGTATTAAAATTGACGACAAAGACTTTAAAGCATCAAATGCAGGTGTTTGGGTACATTATGCTAGAGATTTGCAACCAAGAGAAAAGTTTACATCTTGGGAGAAATATGAAAATGATTCGCCAATATCTATTGACATTGATGAATAAAGGTAGTATAATTAAATGGTACAAGAACGTTATAGCGACTATATGAGTCGCAGAATGAAAGAGGCAAATATGGAACAAGGCAAAGAAAACGCAATGCAAACTGCAAAGCGAATGATATGGGTTACTTTTAAGAAAGAAGGTATCCACAAGTATCCTGCGGCACTAGATGATCCTAGTCTTGCAACGGGTGATGAATATGATGTTAGCTTTTTGGGCTATCCACATAGACACATATTTCATTTTAGAGTAGGTATTACTGTTACACACAACGACAGAGATATCGAGTTTATACAATTTAAACGTTGGATGGAGAAACTTTACGCAGAAAAAACATTAGAACTTGACTACAAGTCATGTGAAATGATGTCAGATGATTTGTATGAACAGATCACAACAAAATACACCGGACGTGAAGTCCACATCGAAATCTCCGAAGACGGAGAGAACGGTGCCCACATTACATACCCTAGCTATTAAAGGAGATAACAAATGGCTTATACCCAGGGTCAATATTTTGCAACACATCCAGAGATCGTACGGATCTTTGATGACATGGAACGATTTAAGGCGTTCTGTGCAACTGCTTACTTGTACGGTCATGACGGCTATACATGGGATGAAAAGAATCTATATAATAATGCAAGTCGTGCTTGGCAGGCTTACAGCAGATTCCGTTCAGGCGGTAAACGTAAATTTAATAAAGGTAACGGGCAAGGACGTTATCAAAGTAATAGGAGAAACTAATGACAATCTATATTGTAGACATTGAAGCAGTAGATACACGTTATACTAAGCAGTGGAAGGAATATCTTCCTAAGCAACTGCAACGAGCTACAAATATAGATATTGAAGTTATTAGTGGAGGAGAGGCTCCTCAGGCAACTACGCCTGGGGCTTTTCTTAACTTTGGTGGGACTAACGTTTACAAAAGTAAACAATTAGAAACTATCGGTGAGATGTTCTGCAAAGGACAAGTAGCCGATGGTGACTATTTCCTATACACAGACGCCTGGAATCCTACAGTTATACAACTTCGTTACATGGCAGAACTATTGGGTGTTGACATTCGCATTGGTGGTTTGTGGCATGCAGGTAGTTATGATCCGCAAGATTTTTTAGGTAGACTTATTGGTGATAAACCTTGGGTAAGGAATGCTGAACGTAGTATGTTTGATTGTTATGATCATAACTTTTTTGCTACACAGTTTCATATTGATTTGTTTTTACAAACATTTAAGAACAAAGATAATCCTAAAGAGTTTCGACAAGTAAATGAAGATAAAATTAAACGTGTTGGTTGGCCTATGGAATACTTGGCTACTAGTTTAGATAGTTACAAGAATATGCCTAAAGAAGATATTATTTTGTTCCCACATAGAGTTGCACCGGAGAAGCAAGTAGATATTTTTAACGATCTTAAATCTTCTCTTCCGCAATATGAGTTTATTGTTTGCCAAGAACGTGAACTTACAAAGAATGATTATCATAACTTATTAGGTAGAGCTAAGATGGTGTTTAGTGCTAACTTACAAGAAACACTTGGCATTAGTTGGTACGAAGGTTTACTAGTAGATTGTATTCCTATGATGCCTGATAGATTAAGCTACAGTGAAATGGCTGATCAGCCATTTAAGTATCCAAGTATTTGGACTAAAAACTTTGCACAGTACAAGAAGTTTAAACCGCAACTTGTTGAAAAAGTAATTGACTACATGGAAAATTATAACAGTTATAAAATTCCAATGAATACACAATTATACAACTTAAAAAGATCTTTCTTTAGTGGTGAAGCATTGTACAAGGAGGTTAGCAATGGGTGACGATTACGAAATAACTTATTCAGATGGTTCAACTGTAGGCGGGCATATTAGTACAGCTACTCATCCTACTACTACAGTAACCGTTGGTGGTATTGATTATGATGATTCAGTAACATTTTCTAATATAACTGACACAGGATCAGAGTTTACATATAATGTGCCAGATACATTTGCCTTGCAAGACTTTGTACATTCGATGCCAGAACTTTCACGTGTTGAATCAATGTGTGAACAGTATCCTGCTTTAAACAAAGTTTATGAGCAGTTTAAATTAATCTATAAAATGACAGTGCAAGACTACGAAGGCAAGTTAAAAGAAAGAAACATAAAGTGATTAGTTTTTTTAAAAATCGTAAACGTGTAATTACAGACAGAAGCGGAAAAGTACCTTACTTAGTACGGTGGTATGTTTTTTTAAAGGACAGAAAAAACTTTCCTTTCAATGTTACACTACACAAAGTTTTAGTAAGTGACGAACCTACACTACATGATCATCCGTGGAGTTGGGGAGCATTTATTATTAAAGGCGGCTATTGGGAGCATACTCCAGAAGGTAAGTTTTGGCGTGGTCCAGGTAGCATACGTTTTCGTTCAGCAAAAGATTTACATTGGTTAGAACTTGCTAAAGACGAAGATGGTAATAATATTCCATGTTGGAGTTTGTTCTTCATGGGTAAAAAGGCACAAAGCTGGGGCTTTGTTAAAAACGGTAAATGGATTGACAATAAGGATTATTTAAAAAATGTTTAACACAAGACAAGACCTAACTGAATGGGCTACTGAACAATTTAACAAGTATGGCATTAGACAACCTGAAACTTATACAGAACAAGAAATTAAAGACGCTTGCCCAGAAGTTCCAAGTTGGGCTGTTACAGAGCATGTTGAAAAAAGAAAAATTCAATTACTAGACGAGGACGATGGATATCATGATTAAGAAACATTATTATAGTTGGGCTGACGTAGAAAAAATGTGCGTTAGTATTGTGAATCAAATGTACAAGGACAATTGGCGTCCTGATTACATTGTAGGTATTACACGCGGTGGCAATGTTCCTGCTACTATTATTAGTAACATTACAGGCATACGTTGCGAAGCATTAAAAGTAAGTTTGCGTGATGGAGAGTCAGGAAAAACTGGCGATAGTATGTTATGGATGGCAGAAGATGCGTTTGGATATAACGACGGTACACTAGTAACAGCAGGTCCATTAGAAAACAAAATACTTATTGTAGATGACATCAACGATACTGGTGCTACATTTAATTGGATTATGAACGACTGGAAATCAGGTTGCTTACCTGATCATCTAAGATGGAATAATATATTTGGTAACAATGTTCGCTTTGCTACACTAACAGATAATTTAGCAAGCGAATTTAATAGTAAGATATCATATACATGTCATGAAGTAAACAAAGCAGAAGAAGATGTTTGGTTAGTTTATCCTTGGGAAAATGTAGGAGAATATTAATGATTGAAAAGCAGTTTATCTTTCCAACACAAGTATTTAGAGGTTCATATGATAAGGCTCAAGAACTACAGAAGTCTGTAGTTCCAGAACTGTTAGCAAAAGAAAAAACTGATGCATCTCCTATAAGATATACTGCTAACGGATACACCTCATACGGTAACGAAAATATTTTAGAAAATCCATTGTTTGAAGATTTAAAAAACTTTATTGATGCATGTGTACAAGAGTGTCATAACGAAACTAAACTACAACATAAACCTTCACTTAAAAGCAGTTGGTTTAGTATTAACCGTAGATACACTTACCACGAAGAACATAATCATCTTCCAGACACATGGAGTGGAGTATACTACATTCAAGCAGATCAAGATCATCCAGGACTAACTTTAGTTAATCCTAACATGAAGGCCAACTGGCCAAGAGTAAATGTTTCAGAACTAAATGAAGCAAATTCTCCTAACGTAACTTGTGCGGCAATAACAGGAAGTTTAATTATTTTTCCAAGTCATTTGCATCATAAAGTTGAACAACAAATGGTAGACAAAGAACGTATAATGGTGGCATTTAATTATGGATTTTAAAGATACTCCGTGGACTGATGTATTAGTCAACACTAAAGAATTTACAGTATACAAAGACGGTTATCCAGTTACAGAAGGACACGTTCTTTTTGTTCCTAAACAAGAAAACTGGAAGAGCTTAACAGCATGTTTTGAAGCCGCATATAAATGGGGCTATGATTGGGTTGAACGCGGATACTGTGATGCGTTTAATATTGGTCAAAACGTTGGAGAAGCGGCAGGGCAATCTGTTCCTTATCCACACGTTCATTTAATTCCTAGGCGCAAAGGCGACATGGATAATCCACGCGGCGGCGTAAGACACGTAATCCCTGAGATGGGTAACTACAAAGAGAAGAAAGGAGACTTATGTTGAGAGAAATCATGATTAGTGCGGCAAGGAAACACGCAGAAGCGGAAGTTGAATTGCACAAAGCTAACATCGAAGTTTATATGAGTAAGGTTGTAGGTATTGGAGAACATTCTGATATCATCGAAACTGTTCAAAAAGAACTTGATAAGATGGCGGCGGCGCACGACAGACTCGAAATGCTGGACAAATACTTCAATGTCTAGAACACTTTTCATTGGCGATAGTCACGCCCACGGTTATTTAGAAGTTGGTGATACAATATCAGCATGGCAAGACAATAACTATGCAGAGATTTACGCCGAAGAAAATAATAAAGAGGTTGTAATATACAGCCAACCAGGCGGGTGTAATAGGAAATATCCTGCCTGGTTAAAATCAATGCTTGATCGTTATGACGATATTGACGAAGTTTTTATACAGTCAACTTATTGGAATAGATTCTTACTTGCATGTTCACGTAACTTAGATGTTGGTGAAGATACAAATGTAGATTTATTTTTAGATAACGATCAACCAAAAGACAAAAAGATACAAAGATATACAGATCATCGTGTAACTGAAAACTATATTGAAATGATTGATCAAGTTCGTCAAGAAAATTACGAGGACTTTAAAGGGTTTGCGTTTGATGATATGCAAGTTAAAGCAGACTTTCAACCATTCCATGAAAAGTATATCTATACAAAGTTATGGCACGAGTTAGTAACACCTTTGCAATATAAAGATTATTGCTTAGACTTATTAGCAATTGATACCATGTGTGCTAGAAGAAATATTAAATGGTATCAATGGACTATAAACAACAGAGTATTTGTTCCTAATAATGTTGAACTTTACGGAGATTGGCAAACAGGTACAAAAGCAAAGTCATCTGCAGAAGGGTATTTGCAATTAGCAAAAGCAATTAATATAGAAACAGATGAACATAGATTGGATGGCGAGCATTATACAAAGCATATACACGAGTTAATTGCCACAGACTATCTTACATATTTGAAAGAAAAAGGTTGACACAGACCTAAATAATGTGTATAATATATATAATATTGGCAATCCACTGCCTAAACATCGGAGAACTAAATGAGTAAAAGTGAAGAAATTAAAACTAAGTTAGAAGAAGCAGGTATTAGATACTGGGCTGGAGATAACATTAGTCAAGTCCTACAAGAGGGCGACAAAGAAGAACTAATTGAAGAAGCGGCAACTGCTTTTGAAAACGTATTAGATAAACTTTTAATTGACAGATATAATGATCCTAACAGTATGGGAACTGGTAAACGTCTTGCAAAGATGTATATTAATGAGCTAATGACTGGACGTTATGATCCAATGCCTGCGGCAACGGCATTTCCAAATGACAGTGCATCACGTTACGAAGGTATGCTTGTTGTTAGAAGTGAACTTACAAGTATGTGTTCACATCATCACCAGATTGTTAAAGGCGTTGCATACATTGGTATTATTGCCGCAGACAAACTAATTGGCTTGTCTAAGTATACACGTATTGCACAATGGTGTGCTGAACGTGGTACGTTGCAAGAAGAACTTGCTAACGATATTGTTAGAGAGATTCAAAAGGCAACAGGTGCAGAACACTTAGGTGTTTATATACAAGCAACACATGGTTGTGTTGAAAACAGAGGTGTAAAAGCACATAGTAGTCTTACACAAACAACTGTTCTCAAAGGTGCATTTAAAGACGATGCGGCTACTAAAAAAGAGTTTATGGATAATATTAAATTGCAACAACAATTTGCATGTGGAGCCTAATATGAAATTAAGATATAGCGAAGCATTTTATAGTGTACAAGGCGAAGGCAAATTTGTAGGAGTACCTAGTGTGTTTCTACGTACATTTGGTTGTAACTTTCGTTGCATGAACTTTGGCTTAACTGGTGAAGCAATGCGTGACGAAAAGCAAAAGCAAGGCATTATTCATAATCAAGAAGTAAAAGACTTGCTTGACGATGGTATTATTGCTAGAACAAAAGAGTTTAATGACTTGCCTATTATACATACAGGCTGTGATACTTATGCAAGTATCTATCCGGAATTTAAGCACTTTAATAAACAAGCAACTGTAGATGAAGTAGTCGAACATTTGCTATCACTTACTCCAGAAGGTAAGTGGACAATGGACAATGGTCAAGACATACACTTGATTATGACTGGTGGCGAGCCGTTGTTGGCGTGGCAACGATTATACGTCGAATTATTTGAACACCCTAGAATGAAGGATTTAAAAAATGTTACATTTGAAACAAACACTACACAACATCTACATCAAGATCTCTTCAACTATCTCACAGACAATGACAGAATTACAGTTACGTGGTCATGTTCCCCTAAACTTAGTGTTAGCGGAGAACCTTGGGATACTGCTATTAAACCTGACGTGGCTCGTGAGTATCAGCTTGTTGACGGTAGTGACATTTATCTTAAGTTTGTTGTCGCTACTCAAGACGATTTTGACGAAGTTACTCGAGCTGTTCAAGAGTATAGGAGCGCCGGGATCGAGTGTCCGGTATATCTTATGCCGTTGGGAGGACGCTCGGAAGAGTATGTCCTTAACGTCAAAGAAGTTGCAGAAGCGTGTATGGAAAGAGGATGGCGATTTACCCCAAGACTACACATATCACTCTTCGGAAATGCTTGGGGAACTTGATGCATTACATGCAATTAAGCAAGAAACAAATGAACAACTTGAGAAAGCTATGAAGGCTCCTATTAACGAAGATAGAATAAGAAAGGCAGGATGGTAATATATGAAAGCAATGGATAAAATTAAAAAAACATTAGGTATGAAAACTGATGCAGAGAAGGCATTAATCCTTTCTCCAGAAGAACAACGTAGAGCTATTCTTGAAAAAGAAAAAGCACAAGCAACTAAAGATAAGAAGCCTTGGGTAGCAGTACTAGATACACAAGTTAATCCAGATAACATTAAGAACGGTTTCTTTGAGCTTGATTGGAACAATGAGTTTATTGAACAACTTATTGATGCAGGATACTCAGGAGAAGAGCCAGAACATATTGTTGATGCATGGTTTAGAACTATCGCTACACAGATGTTAGAAGAGGATGGCCAAGAAACTACTCGAGGTATGGGATATATCAGTACCAGTAAAGCAGATAATAATGGTAAAACAGAAGTAAAATAATGCTTGACAAAAGTCAGATCTGGTGTTATAATACTATTACAAATTACAAAAAGGTAAACTAATGGCAACTTATATTCTAGTAGACACAGCAAATACTTTCTTTAGAGCTCGGCACGTAGTACGTGGTGATGTTGATACTAAAGTAGGTATGGCTTTTCATATTACATTAGGTGGTGTTAAAAAAGCATGGACTGACTTTAAAGGCAGTCATGTTGTGTTTTGTTTAGAAGGACGTAGTTGGCGTAAAGACTATTACGAGCCTTACAAACGTAATCGTAGTGTTGCTCGTGCCGCATTAACAGAGTCGCAACAAGAAGAAGAGACTGTGTTTTGGGAGATGTTTGATGAGTTTAAAGACTTTGTAACTACAAAGACTAACTGTACTGTAATGCAACATCCGCAATTAGAAGCAGATGATCTTATTGCTGGCTGGGTACAAGCACATCCTAATGATGATCATGTTATTATTAGTACTGATGGTGACTTTGCACAATTGATTGCACCTAACTGTAAACAGTACAACGGTGTTAGCAATACAATTATTACACACGAAGGTTACTTTGACGACAAGAAAAGGCAACCTGTTATTGATAAAAAAACTAAAGAAGCAAAACCTGCTCCTCATCCTGAATTCATGTTGTTTGAAAAGTGTATGCGAGGCGACACTAGTGACAATGTGTTTAGTGCATTCCCTGGTGTTAGAACTAAGGGCACTAAAAACAAAGTTGGTCTTATTGAAGCATTTGAAGACAAAGACAACAAAGGCTTTAACTGGAATAACATGATGCTACAACGCTGGACTGATCACGAAGGTGTAGAACATCGAGTACTTGATGACTATCAACGTAACGTTGTCCTTTGTGATTTAACTGCACAACCCGGCAACATTAGAAGTATTATTAACGATGTAATTGAAGACAACATGGTTACAAAAGAAGTTACACAAGTAGGATTACGTCTAATGAAATTTTGTGCTAAACACGATATGCAACGGATTGCAGACAATGTTCAGTTATATGCTGAGCCACTCAATGCGAGGTATTCATAACATGGAGGCAAGAATGACAATAAAGGCAAAACCAATCCTAAAGAACAAATTTTGGATTGTAGAAAAAGATGGTGAACGTATTGGTACACTATCAAAACAAGAAGATAAAAGATACATGTATAGTTGTTCATCAGGAACAGACTATTTTACTGATATTAAATCATTTAATAGTTTTATTGGCGGACTAAGTTTTGATAAAGCAAGTATTTCGGATGGTAGTGATACTGTTAAAGAAATACACGGTTTTTCGACGTCTAGTACACCATACAACATAATGTATAATGTACAAAAGAAACTACCACTCTTTACAAAGAGTAAAAAGTCTAAGAGCTTATATGCGGCAGGCTATTATATAATTCACTTTGATAAAGGTTGGGTAAGAAGTTTTTGTCCAAAACTAGTTACACTTGAAAAGTATGATTATAGAGGACCTTTCAAAACTGAGTTTACAATGAGACAGGAACTATCTGATGCAAACAAACGAACCAATTAATACTATACCAATTCAACAGTTTATACAAGTTGTAAAAACTGCTGAATCTACTAATCAAAAAGAAATTAAAATTCCAATGACTCAAGCTAAAGCACTTGTATATGCTTTAGGAACTGTTATGGCAAACCATCAAGGAAGACTAGAAAAACTTATTATTGATAATAAATCTAGTGCAGATGATGAACCTGTAACAGTTACTATGGACGGTGGTGGTGACTGGAAGTGAAGTGGTTTATACTAGTATTATTTTTTAATCAACCTGACTTTTATGTGTTTACTGAGCCTACATTTGATTCTGAAGATGTGTGTGTAGGTAGTATTACTGACCCTCAACACTATCCAATACTAGTAGAAAAATTATTACAAGAATATACACAGCCAAGAAAAATACAAAGTGTATTGTGTATTAGCGAAGAAGAACTTAAAGACCTACTTACAGCAATTAGCAGTCAATCTGTTTAATAAAGTAGTAGTTTTCTACTAAAAAAAGATAAATATATGCGTAGTTAATTAAAGAGGATACGCATATGAGTAGACCAAAACCAACGATAATTTTAGAGAATGTTGACAAAGCATCATATAAGTGTGAACAAGTTTTGCAAGCAGACGCTATTTGGGCTGTCTTTTATAAAGGCGCTCCATTCAATCTAAAAACATCAAACGCAATCACAAATTACCCTGGGCCTAAGTACAAAAAGGTATCTTTTTCAAATCCAGGACATGCACACAATTTAGCAAAAAAATTAAACGACCTTTTTAGAAATAACGATTTCGCTGTATATAAACTTACTTCAGGCGAACTGGTTACAGATGAATGAACTGGAAAGAAACATACACTAAAGTCTTTTTAAAGCAATCTGACACTGCACTAAGTGATGCTAACATAAAACAGTATATGTCTGATTGGTGGCAGAACACTCGAGGCAAATCAACAGGCGGACTAAGACTTACAGAAGACGGTTTTGACTTTTTAGGTACAAACTTAGATATCCAAATGTACGAGATTCCTTTTCCTAGGGATTTTAAATTTACAACTCAAACTTACATATTCTTGGATCAATTTATTACATGCCCGTACTACCTAACTAGTTATAGTATATGGGTTACAGACGAAAAAAAGAGTATGGAACTACACTTGTTTAGCGGAGATCTACGCAAGTACGGACTTACAAAAGCTATGAAACGGCACGAATAGAACGTCATTAAATGCTCTTATAACAGTCTTATATCCTAGTACATACAAACACCCCAGAAAACCGTTAAACGCAGTTTAAGAGCCATTTAGACGCTAAAATCATATGTTTAAAGCGTCTGTCGCATAGGTTCTATTAAATGGTACATAAAAAATAAACTGTAAAAAGTATCCAAAAGTGGTTGACTTTCAGAGTTAATGATCGTATAATATATACATACTTAGAAATAAGCATATGGCACTGTTAAACTTAGAAGAGGAATACAAAATGGAAACTACTACACTACGTACTGTCTCGCCCAATGGCGCAAAAAAGAGCATTATGCGAGCATTTAAAAAGAAACGTCCTTTGTTTCTTTGGGGGCCTCCAGGTATTGGTAAGTCTGATATCGTAGGGCAAATTACTAAACAACTTAAAAATTCGCATTTAATTGATATTCGTTTATCATTATGGGATCCTACAGATATTAAAGGTATTCCATATTACAATGCAACAGAAAATAATATGGCTTGGGCACCGCCACAAGAACTTCCTACAGAAGAGTTTGCTAAACAATTCGATTATATCGTTTTGTTCTTAGACGAAATGAATTCTGCGGCGCCAGCAGTACAAGCGGCCGCTTACCAACTTATTCTTAATAGACGTATTGGAGCATACAAATTACCAGACAATGTTTTAATTGTTGCGGCCGGTAATAGAGATGCTGACAAAGGTGTTACTTATAGAATGCCTGCTCCGTTAGCAAACAGATTTGTTCACTTAGAACTAGCAGTTGATTTTGATGACTGGTTCCAGTGGGCTATAGACAACGACATACACCAAGATGTTGTTGGTTACTTGACATTTAGCAAGAAGGACTTGTATGACTTTGATCCAAGAAGCCCAAGTCGTTCATTTGCTACACCTCGTTCTTGGTCATTTGTTTCCGAGCTTATCGAAGACGATGATGATGAGAACACCACTACCGATTTGGTAAGTGGTTCTGTCGGCGAAGGACTTGCCGTTAAGTTCATGGCGCATCGTAAGGTTGCTTCAAAACTTCCTAACCCTACTGACATACTTGAAGGTAAGGTTAAGGATTGTGAAACTAAAGAAATCAGTGCCATGTATTCCTTGACTGTTTCACTTTGCTATGAACTTAAAGATGCTTGCGATAAAAACGATAAGAAGTTTGATACGAAAGTTAATAACTTCTTAAGGTTTGCAATGGATAACTTTGATACTGAACTAGTAGTTATGGGTATCAAACTTGCTCTTACACAATACTCACTTCCAATCGATCCAGATGAAGTAGAGTGTTTTGATGAGTTCCATGAGCGTTTTGGTAAGTATATTCAAGCCGCACAGAGTGCCTAATAGGCACGGTGATATTGGGCAAGGCAACGGCTTATGCTGGTAAGACCTTGCCCAATATTTTACCAATTATGGTTGACTTATGACATTAAATATAGTATACTGTAAGAACAATAAGGCACTGAAGGAGTACAAATTATGGGCATAGATACTAAAGGTTTTCAACCTAATCCAGATATTACAGAACAAGAACTTACTGAGATGCGAATAGACGTAGCTGATAGAATTATTGTTGCTCGTGTTGGTTTGCTTCTTAGACACCCATTCTTTGGTAATATGGCAACTAGACTCATTGTTAAAAATTGTGATGACTGGTGTCCTACTGCCGCTACAGACGGTAAACATTTATATTATAATACACAATTCTTTAATGCTATGAGCAATAAGGAAATAGAATTTGTAATTGCACACGAGATTTTACATTGTGTTTTCGATCATATGACACGTAGAGAAGATCGTATTCCAGTACTACACAATATCGCATGTGATTACATCGTAAACAATACACTAGTACGTGACCGTATTGGTGAAATGGTTAAAATTGTACAATGCTATCAGGACTTTAAATACGACGGTTGGATGAGTGAAGCAGTATATGATGACTTGTTTCAAAAGGCAGAAGAAAAAGGCCAAGAATATTTAGAAGCACTTGGCGACTTGCTTGATGAACATATTGATTGGGAAAAACAGCCTGAAGGTAAAGGCGGTAATAAAAGCAATAGTAAAGACGGTGGCGAAGGTGAAGGTCGTCCTACATATACAAAAGACGAATTGAAAAAGATACGTGATGAAATAAAAGAGAACATGATAAGTTCTGCACAAGCCGCAGGTGCAGGTAATACTCCTGCAGAAGTACAACGTATTATTAAAGAACTTACAGAACCTAAAATGAACTGGCGTGAGCTATTACGTCAACAGATACAATCTACAATTAGAAATGATTATACATTTAGTCGTCCTTCACGTAAAGGTTGGCATACTGGTGCAATACTTCCAGGAATGAATTTCATGGATACTATTGATGTTGCTATTGGACTTGATATGAGTGGTTCGATTGGTAATCATCAGGCTAAAGATTTCTTAGGTGAAATTAAAGGCATTATGGACGAGTACAAAGACTACAATATTAAGTTGTGGACATTCGATACAAAGGTATATAACGAACAAGATTTTAGTGCAGATGGCGGTGAAGATTTATTAGACTACGACATCCAAGGCGGTGGCGGTACTGACTTTATGACTAATTGGGAATATATGAAAGAAGAAAATATTCAACCTAAAAAGTTTATTATGTTTACAGATGGTTACCCATTTGGCAGTTGGGGAGACGAAGACTATTGTGAAACTGTATTCATTATACATGGTCATCATGATAAGAATACTAAAGCACCATTTGGTGTAACTGCCCACTACGAGGAAGCACGTTGATCGTAAAGAATAAAGTTTCAGCTCAAGACTACTTTGAAATAAGAAGGCTATCATATGAACCTTCGCATCTTGCTACGATTGATTTGCCACATACCTACAACATCGAAACCGCTATTTCTAAGTGGATTGAAAGTAACCTCAAAAAAAGGTACTATCTAAAGAAAGTAGTAGGACTAACTAGAGAGAATAAGATTGAATCAGTTCTTAGAGCAGGATTTGAAGATCCTAAAGAACTTTCATATTTCGTTTTAGCGTGTCCACTTTTGAAGTACAAATAAATATTAAGTGCATATATAATACATAAGGAGTAAACAATATGTCAGAAGAAAATAAAACAACAGAAGCTCAAGCGGCACCAGCAGGTGAAGCACCACAAGCAGGTGTATCAACTGGTCCAGTTGAACTAACTGTACAAGACCTTGGTGTAATTAGATCAATTATTGATGTTGCATCGCAAAGAGGAGCGTTTAAAGCTAGCGAAATGGAAGCCGTTGGTAAAACATTTAACAAACTAGATGCTTTCTTGCAGACAGTTCAAAAAGCTGAAGACGAATCAAAAGCCAGCAAAGAAGGAACTGCTCAAGCAGAAGCTCCAAAAGGAGACAAATAATGGCCGAAATTAAACACGTAGGCAGACTAAAGAAAAATCAACGTAAAGTTGTAGTAGCATATAGAGTTATTCCAGGTGAAAATCCACCAGTGAATGCTTTAGTAGTTGATACTGCTACACTTAGAGACGAAGATCACGATGTGTTGATCAAGACTGTTGAAAGTAACTCATCTCAAACAGCATTTGAATTTGCTGAAGTTATGGCTCGTACAACACTACAAGATGGCGCAAATATGTTAGCAAGATTTCACAGCACAGGTAGACTACAAACGTTACCTATGAGTGAAATTGAAATGACACCAAACACTGCAACTTCAATTGGTCTTGATGAATTAAATAAAATCATCGCTGATCAAAGAGGTGTTACTATTGCAGACTTAGCAATGAAAGATCCTAATGCACTAAAATCAGGTGAAAGTATTACCGAAGCTGGTAGTGTTAGTAATATGCCAAAAACTACAGACCCGGCAGTAGTAGCTGAAGCAAAAGCCGCTAACTTACAAGCACCTGACAACGGTGTATTAACTGACGCTGACTTAGCCGCAAAATATCGTAGCGATGCAGACAGACTATACAAAGAAGCAAAGGTACTAAGAGCACAAGCAGAAGATCTTGTTCCTACTACAAAGAAGAAGTCTAGTGCCAAAGCCACTACCTGATGATGTAATCAAACATTGGCCTGAAGTTTTTAAAGATATAGACATACAAACTATACCTATAAATTACTTACATTCAATACGTATTGAGTTCAAAAAAGGTAAAATATGGGAAATAGATTGCAATGCTAAACGTAGCACTGGTGCTAATCTAGACGATACTATCGCCGATTTATTTAACGAATACGGCGATGATATTGTACATGTGGACTTTAGGTTGAATACTACAAAGGTAAAACGCGATATACAAAAGCAAACAAGAGCTTTTTTAAAGAATCCTACTAAAAAGAGAAAGTAGGGTTATCGTTGTTTTGATATAAATACATGTAACAATGAATTAGGAGCATTAGATGGGTACTTTACGAATCAAACGAGGCACCAAAACGGCATTACAATCCAGTCCTGGATATGTACCAGCTGAAGGTGAACTTGTTTACACAACAGACAGCAAAGAGGTATTTGTAGGAGATGGCGCTACAACAGGCGGAACTCCAGTATCTGTATCAACACAAAATTTAGAAGATTTAGGTAACGTACAAGCGTTGGCCGCAAACAACGATCAGATACTTGTATACAATGGTACACAATGGTCTGCAACAGATAACCCAGCAATTGACATACGTGGTAACATTTATGGTGATGATTCAACGCTCCTAGTTGATGCTATAAACGGAAGAATTGTAGGACCAGTAGTAACAAGCTCAGTAACAGCAACTAACGTAGTTGGTAACTTAACTGGCGATGTAGTTGGTTCAGTTACAGGTTCCGTAGTTGGTAATACAACAGGTACACACTTTGGAAACGTAGTTGGTGCTTTAGACGGTGACGTAAACGGTAGTGTATTCGGCGATGATAGTACTGTACTATTAGACGGAATAAACAAAACATTCTCAGGAAATATTACTGGTAGTACTGTGATGTCACAGCCAGAAGACGGTGAAGTAAAACTTAGTATTTTTGGTAGAGAGCTTCCTGGTGTAGTAACTTTAAGACGTCAATCTACTACAGATATGACAGGTGATTTAACTTCACAATACGGTACTATATCTTTTGCTAGAGATGATATAAATGGTTTGCTTACAACAGGTTTAATTTTTGGTAGAGAAGATTCAATATACTTTGGTCAAACTTCAACTGGTAATTTTGGTTCGTCAGCAGTGTTTATGGTTTGGAAAGATAACAAGCTAGGGCTTGGTATGACTGCTCCGACTCAGCAATTAGAAATGACTGGTAATGCTAAAATTGACGGCTTTGTACAATTTGGTTCATTAACAACTACACAACGTAATGCTCTTACAGCGGCAAACGGCATGGTTATTTACAATTCAACAGATAATAAATTCCAAGGATATGAAAACGGTTCTTGGGTCAATTTAGTCTAATACTCCTTAAATGTAAAATAAATATGTTTGTAAGGAGTACAAGCAATGATAGTAATCTATGGATATATTATATACTGGGTGTTAGCACTCGTAGGTATAACTTATGGCTATCATAGGTACTTTGCTCATAAATCCTATGCTTCAAATTCACTAGTAGAAATTGTATTATTATACATAGGATTATTATGTGGCGGAAGAAGCGCCATCACTTGGTCAGGTGTGCATCGTATGCATCATGCATATGCTGATACAGATAAAGATCCACACAGTTCAAAGAACTATCCTTGGTATGTAATACTGTTTAGTTTGTGGACTGTAGACAGTATTCCACGTAAATTCCTTGTAGACTTAATACGCAATCCAAGAGTTATGTTCTTTCACAAATATGGAACTTATATTTTTATTGCTCATTGGGTAATTTCTTTCTTGACTTTTGGCTGGAATGCTGTTATAGTTAATACAATGCTAGTAGTGTTATCCTATCTCGGCTTTGGAATATTGAATTTATTTGGGCACAATTTACAAGGCCCTGTAAATAATTTATGGATTAACCTAATAGCACCACTAGAAGGAAAGCATAAAGAGCACCATGACCACAGCAACAACATACAGTAGAGATAGTGATGTCGAATATGTACAAATGAATTTTGATGTACCTGTTGGCCCAATACTACGAGAATACAACCAAGTAAAAGATAATTTAAACATACAACGCCCAGAGTACGATCACAAAGATTGGTATGCTGTAACTCTTTATGGTTATGGTTCAGATAAAACAAAAAGTCATTGGGAATATCGTCAACCGGGAGTAAAACCTTTTCTTACAGACATAGGCGAAAAATGCTATGGAACTATTAAGTGGGTTAACTCATTACCTTATGCACGTATAGATGACATTAGATTTTTAGTAATTAAACCAGGTGGGTACATCTCAAAACATATTGATGTCCCTGAACATAATTGGTTAGACCCTTTAAATATAAGTCTAACTTATCCTGAAGGCAGTAAGTTTGTTTTAAATGAGAAAGAAGTACCTTATAAGCCGGGTGTAAGTGTAGTGTTAAATGTACATTATGAACACTATGTAGAAAACAATTCAGATGAAGAAAGAGTACACTTAGTAGTACATGGTAAAAAGAACAAAGACTTCTGGTCTAAGGCATTGGACACAGCCACTATAAATATATAAAAGGAACAGAAAATGAAAAAAAGAGATCAACTGCCAGCATTTAAAAAATTAAACATGACCTTTGATGTAGATCGTATAATTGAAGACGTACGAAACATGCCAGTACAAAAAGACGATTTAAAAGAAAAAGACGGATATGGTGATTTAGTTGGTGGCAAGTGTGGGTGTCTGCAAAAAGCATTTGGTCTTAAATTTGATACTATTGAAGAAGCATACACATTCCTACAGGATAACGATGTTGAAGAGTCTGACTTAAGACAAGGCTTAGGTGGAAAGAGAATGGCTTGGGATTTTAGAAATTATGTAAAACCATTTGATGAATATATTGAAAAAGATGATAACGGAAAGTTTCAAGTTAATAACTCACCGTATAAACAAATTGCACTAACACAGTATAATCCAGATGAAGCAGATAGAGTATACGAAAAGAAAATACCAAAGTCAAGACTAGATGAAAGACATTACAACAAAATTAAAGATTGGGTTAAGGGCACATATCTTGAAGAAGTAATAAAGTCGTTTAAAGGCGAAACTACTAGAGCTAGAATTGCTATTATGGAGCCTGGTGCTTATGTTGCTCCGCATATCGATTACAATACTGACTATTCAATACGGTTTCATATTCCAATTACTACAAATGAAGATTGTGGTTTCTTTTGTGAAAGAGACGGTGAAAAGATATATCAAACTATGGAACCTGGATCAGTTTATTTCTTAAACAATGGATTAAAACATAGTGCCTGGAACAAAGGTAAAACTCCAAGGTCTCATATTATTATCTCTGTTAATGGACAGGAAGACTTAGATGATTAAAAAATGGCGTAAAGACTGTTTTATTGAAACTGATTATACACTAGACCCGTCATTTTGGGATAGTTATTTTACTGGTGAATGGCAAGATAGCAATCAGCTTTATTCAGAATACGTCAGTGAGGTTACCGGTGGCAAAGAAATGAACAAGTTCTTTGTACAAGAAATAAAAAACTTTGATAGACCTTTGTTAAAATTAATTAAACAAATATGGAATGAATTTGGCATAAGGCCAAAAGACTTTCGTTGTAACTTTTTTAAAGTATTAGAAGGCGGTGAACTACCGGCACACATAGATGCCGCAAGTAAATGCTCGTTTTTAATTCCTGTTACAGAAAACACTGGTCAATTATACGTTGAAGACAACGGCGAAGTAGAGTCAGTAGTATATGACACGTTAACTGTATTGAACACTAGAAAGTCACACGGTGTTAAAGGACCAACAAAAACAAGGATAGTTTTTCACATGGGAGTACATGATGTTGGATTCGAACAGTTATCTTGAACATGATGTAAAAGACTACAATTTAATTACATTTGGATGTAGTCTTACATACGGCACTGGTCTTCCTGATTGTCTTAATACTAATGACGGCGGCATACATATTACTAACCCTAGCGAACATGCATGGCCAAGTATACTAGGTGGGCTTTTAAAATCTAAATCAATAACTAATAAAAGTTTGCCTGGTTTAGGTTGTAAACAAGTAGCTAAGACAATTATAGATTACAAATATAGTAGTAATAATATAGTTGTAGTCCTGTGGCCAAATTTTAATAGACATACTATATTTAAAGATTCAACATCACACAGTTATAAGAATTTATTATATATGGTACCATCAATGCTTACAAAATCAATGCCTAGACCATTTTGGAAAAATCGTGATATGGACGGATTTCAAAAAGATAAATTTTTAAATTTAGTAAAGACGTATTATAAAGATTATTTTGAAGAATGGGATTCGCTGTTTGAAAATTTAATTAGAATAAATTTTGTACATTCCTATCTTAAAGATCGAGGCATAAAAAGTTATCACATACTTTCAGAATCTCAATACCACTCAGAAAATGGTGACTACTTTGAGGATTTTAATTTAAAAGATATTAATTTAAAAACTTTTAATTGGCAAGAAGATTTTCAAATTGACGATGCTTTAGATAAACCACACCCGCATCCAGGGCTTCTAAGTCATAAACTTATAGCAACTAACATACAAAAATGGTTTTTCTCATGAATGAGATCCTTAGTAATTCTGCTCAATTAGGCAACTATGACACACGGCCTGGTAAAGTAGAAACATTTGTACCTAGTTTATATCCTGACGCTACAATAGAACTAAATGAATATATATGTTCTATAAAAAATAACGATAAACACGAGTTACTAGAAAATTATACAGATCTTAATTTTTTTGATTTTCCTTTTGTTACAGTAATAAAACAAAACAATAATATTGCAGGATTTAGTACAGGATATACTAGAGATATGTATCCGCATCAGTGCATAAGAATACTTAATAGATACTATCATGATCCTCAGATTAATCGTGTTACTAATAGACCAAACCTAAAAGAATGGGTAAGGCCAACAACACTTGCTATGATTGAACAGCAACTAGAAATGTGTCGAAGATTAAACTTTGATACTGCTATTATTACTAGAGAAAAAACCAAAAGACAGTTTACTAAGTTTATAAATGAAGTAAGCAATAAGTCTAGTCAAACATGGGAACTAAGCAACAATCTATGTTTAGTTACTCCTAGCTATAACAATTCAAAAGCATGGCAAACTGTTGCCTATACTAAGTTTAGAAATATTAATTATGACTTCTGGGAACAATGGCAAACAAAGTAAAAAGGATTAAGATTGAAAATTACTAATATTAAAGACAAGTGGGTTAGTGAAGTGTCTGACGTAGATTGTGCTGACTTAACTCCATTAGAAAAAACAGAAGTATACAATTTGTTTGCTAAACAAAAAGTAGTAATCTTTAAAGACCAATCGTTAAACAATACACAACTAAAAGATTTCTGTAGTATATTTGGACAAGTCTGGGATAATTCAAAAGAAAAATATAGCGGACTACAACAAAGTGTAGTTAGCGGACACGAAGATAATTTTGTTGAAACCGTAAGCGAAGATGGGTTGTTAAAGTCTGGTGTTATTAGCTGGCACGTTGATCTTACACACTTCCCTTCACAACTATTACCTAATAGAATTTTATATGCTGTTGAGCTAGAAGGGGATCCGGCTGGTACAAAATTTATTGACACTGTTCAAGGATTGCATTTAATTAATAATTCTATAAGAGAATTCTTAAAATCTGCTACTGCGTTATGCAAGGCTCCTTACAAAACACCTTGGGATTGTTATGTTAGAAGGCCGGCAATACAATGGCATCCAATACACAATGATTACGGATTAGTAGCCGATGAATTGTTTACACAGTGGATAGAAGGTCTTGAAGAAGGCACAGATTATAAACAATGGATTAGAAATAATGTAATTGATAAGATGATGAGTGACGAAACAACATATACACATACTTGGAATTTGGGCGACATAGTTGTTTACGACAATTGGAGTACTATACATTATCGAGATGCGTTTGTAGGTAAAAGAAAACTAAAGAGAGTTACCTGGGATCAAAATTGGTTTAGAAAGTGATAATATAATGGATAAGTTTTTTAAGAAAACAAAAATTAAATATTACGATAATGATGTTATTTTAAATCATCCTTACGTACAAAGTTTGTTAGTAAAAAAAGATTACGAACAATCTTGGAATTTGCGTCTATTTGATTTAAAAAGTGTACTTCCTAATTTCTATAACTGGGTTGAAGAATATTTTAAAAGTCCTATTACTGTAACTAGGTTTTTTATTAGTTTACCAAATTCTAGTACACTGATACATCAAGATGCCGGATACAATACATGCTTAAATATTCCCATAATTAACTGTAATAAATTTAGCAAAAATGTTTGGTACGATTGTGATTCTAGTCGTCGTAATGAGGCAAAATGGCAAAGAGATTCTATTGGCGCAAACTTTGCCGCAAATGACGGAGGAGCGTATTCATTTCCACAAGAAGCCGTGATTGGTCCTATTTATGAAATGGTATTAGATAAACCTACACTGTTTAATACTAGCATACCACACAATGTTGAAACTGAGGGTTTTGAGTTTAAAGAATATCCTAGAATTGTATTAACCGTTAGAACAAAAAACATGACTAAAAATTCTGGTATAAGTTTTGAGGATTTTTTAAAAAATGAGGTACCAGCATGATTTACACAAAAGATATTGCGTTTATACACATTCCAAAAACATCAGGCATGAGTATAAAGAAAAGTATAAAACTTAACTGCCCTGATGCCAAATATATGCCTGAAGATATGTTTAGTAAAGAAATAAACGGCGTTGACTGGCGTGAAGTTATGCACTATCCATACAGTCATTGGGAACCATTAATAGAAAACAAGTGGGTATTTTCTGTTGTAAGAAATCCATTTGTTAGAGCTGTAAGTCTTTATGTATTTTTAAAGAACATGTATGCGTTTAAAGATAAACTTACTGACTTAACCTTTGAAGACTTATATTCAAAAAAGAATACAATAGCTACTACTACACAAACTAAATTTCTAACAGGTAATAATAGCACAGTATCAAATGTTTTTAAATACGAAAATGGATACTCTAAATTAGAAGATAAACTAGGATTTAAAATAGACCAAAAAGAACTAGTTAATCCTAAGTATAATTATTTAGACTATTATAATGAGGGAAGAGAAAAGTTAATTTTAAATATCTTTGAAGAAGATTTTGAAAACTTTTCTTATAGTACTAATGTTGTATAGTTATTGTTCACAGATACCACAGATTCCAGATGAGCTTATTAATCTTGCCGAAGAAGAAATAACAAAGATTCCTAATAAATTTAACGGAGTTAACGCAACAAAGTATTCACTACATACAGCTACTCAAGAACTTGAAGATTTTTTAACACCGTATTTTGATAATGATGTAAACATCGCCTTTCAATTAATTACAGATGAATTACCTGTACACAAAGACTATGGTAGAACAAGTTGTTACAATTATATTATCAAGTCAGGCGGCACTGTTAGTACAGTTTGGTACGATGACAATTTAAAAGAAATTGATAGAGTAGTGTTTCCTACACATGTCTGGCATAACATTAATGTAGAAAAGTTTCACAATGTTGTAGGTGTTGATAGTACACGCATAGCAATTAGTGTTTGGACCAAAGACGAAAATGCTATAGGAGAAATTAAAACTTAACCGTGATACAGTTCTTTTGTAACATAGTTAAGAGTATCTTTGTTTAGCTCTACATTTAGTACAATGAAATAGGTTGGCTTAAACCCTGAATTAAACAAGTAGTGCATCTTGGCTGTATCAACAAAATAAACTCTACCGTTTACCCAATGTTGTATTTTGCCATCTACTATAAATGTAAACTCCGGAACATTCGTATTTTGTAAAGGTATAATCAACCTAAAACTATCTATACCTAAGCCACCAAAGTCACGGTGAGGAGGGAAAAATCCGCCACTATCTAATCTTAATATATGACTTCTAAAAAGATAAGGACGGATAGGATCTAGTATTGTTTTTAAATCAGGATATTCGTATACAGGAGTAACTGTTTTAAAGTCACATTCAGTTAGTTGAGTATTGTTTTCTCTATTGTAGTCTTTTAAACTATCAAGATCCGGAACACCACTTGTTCCTCCATCAAGACTTGTAATACTTAGGCCATATCTTTTGATATCTTTTCTTGGATTATAATGTACATAATCAAAATTCTCTTCTGTCCAAGCAACAAAATTCTCTGATTGTGGTAAGAAATGATTAGTATCATATACTGATCCGTATACGGTTAGGTGATTATATAATTCTAAACTCATACTAATACTTATATAGCCAGGAACACATATACAGTAAGTAGTGGTTTATAAATATTATATAATGATCAATATTGTAGTTACAAGCAAACCAGTAGACGGATTACTATATTACAGTTATGAATATTGTGATATGCTAAACAATGCTGGTTACCCTGCACGAGTTGTTATTATCTGTCACAGAAAATATAAACAGCGTGACTATGTAAATTCTATCACACGCAAGTACATCCATTGTAATCGTGTTTGGTTTCCAGATATGTATGTGTCGTCAGATGATGATGTTACACTTATTATGGGAAGAAGTATGATGACACTAAGTTGGCAAAGTTTTAATGATTATACTCCGGTGCAACAGTTATCCTTACGCGGATTATTCAGCGGCAACGTCATAAGTGTATATTCAGAAAATCACGTTGAAGGATATCCTAAAGCAGTTGACTTTTATAAACCAAAACAAATAGTAGACTTGTGTGACACTGACGTATACCCTAATGGCGTAGGCACACACTTTGAAAAAACTATAAACTTTAGTATATACAAGCCACACACAGATAATATACAATTTAAACATTTGTTCTTAGGCACAAATCCAGAATACTATGCTAGTGTTGAAAGAGTAATTAATGATTATCCTGATCACGGGATCTTGACATATGACGAAAAGTATGTTAATATAAAGAATAACAATATATTTGTACCTGTGGAAAATCTTATGAGCTTGTTTGAAACTTATGTTTACACAAAAGAAACATTTGATCCTGCACCTCGCATATTCCAAGAGTGTAAATACTATAAGAAAGATGTAGTGTACCTTAGAGATAAAACAATACAAGACGGTGGTAGTGTATATTGGAAGCGTGATATTAAAGAACCAAACGTTGCACCTATACTAGATGCACTAGGGAAAGTTAAATGAAAATTAGACCTAAATGTTTAGCATTTAATGCTAAAGATAATAAAGGCGCCGCTTATACATCAGACGGTTATATGTTACCTTGTTGTTGGTTAGATGATCCGCCTGTACATAGGTATGTTGTAGACGCAGGATTAAAAGACGATGAACTATTACTATCTAAAAATGAAAAACTAGAAGACATATTTAGATCAGACCAATGGGAAAACTTCTTTCAAACTTTACTAAAAAAACCCGAATGTGCTTCTTACATGTGTAAGAAAAAATGCGGAGTAGACATAGACAAGTCAATATGGCACCCGGAAGAACGTATAGAATCAAAAGCCCAGTACGAAGAATCAGTTAGGATTATAGAAAATGCCAAGAATAACTGATTTATATTCTGTTTGGCAACGTAAACAGCGTCCTAATATTGATGCTTCTCATCGTTGTGCTTTTAGATGCCCCCAGTGTATACGTCAAAAAATTACTAGCCAAAGTCAGATACGCAGATCATTTGATCTATCTGAAGAAAACTTTCAAAAGATATTTGATTATTACGATGAAGGTATAACATTTTGCGGACAAATATCAGATCCAATTTATCATCCTAACTTTTTAAAACTACTAAAAATATGTAACGGGCAAAGCAAACGTGTTCGAATTGCAACGGTTGGTAGTGGAAAAAGTGATGCATGGTGGGACGAAGCGTACAGTTATGGGTTAGGTGAAAATGCTTGGTACTTTGGTGTAGACGGTATTGACGAAAAGAGTGAGCTATATAGAATTGGATCTAACTTCCAAGATGTATGGAAACGTATGGAACAAGGCAGAGATCTAGGACATTTAATTGTTTGGCAATATATTATATTTGATTACAATCAAAATGATGTTGATCGTGCTATAGAAATAGCAAAAGAAGAAAACTTTAGCCTTTTACTAATAAACACTAATAGAGGGTTTGATCCTAATAATCCGTTACTGCGTAAAGGAGTGGATTTTAAATTAGGAAAGCCTGATGAAAAACATGTACAAGAAAAAATTAAGAAAGAATTGTGGGCACATAAATCATCAAGATTATTAGAATGGCATAGATTAGGACGGAGCGATTAAATGACTGCATATGATGGCTGGGACCGCGAATACCAAGAAAACAAACAAGACTACTTAGATGTGTTTGACCGTTTTATGAGTCAAATGAATTACGAAAACAATGAAGACTTTGAACGTAACTTTGCCGAACGTGTAGGACGTAAATATTGTGTTAGTGTAGCAAGTGCTACAGACGCACTACACTTTACACTGTTAGCACACGGCATAGGCAAGGGTGACGAAGTATTAGTAACTGACTTTAGTTGGATTAGCAGTAGTGCTTGTGCAAGTATGGTAGGTGCTACTCCTGTATTTTGTGACATTGATTTAGATTCATATCACATTAGCTTAGATAGTATCAAACGTATGTACAGTGATAAAGTTAAAGCAATTATATATCCGCACTTGTTTGGCAACATGACTGACACTACAGAAATACAACAGTTCTGCAAAGATAACGATATACTGTTTATTGAAGATGCCGCACAAAGTTTGGGCAGTAGCTTGCACAATGTACGTGCAGGCACCGTTGGTGATTGCAGTGTATACAGTTTTAACAGCAACAAAGTTATCGCTGGTATTAACGGCGGTGGAGTTGTACTAACTGATAACGAAGACATTGCTAAACGTGTTAAGATAATCAGACGTCATGGCAAAGATAAAGACTTTAGTATTCTTGGATACAACAGTCGCATGTATGTACTCAACGCTGAAATAA
>Ga0209192_10000508_pt1 | contig 37675 bp, 34 predicted proteins | sample ArcticOcean_MG_C_11_FD_187433 | JGI IMG/M metagenome (GOLD analysis project Ga0209192, IMG submission 187433) | Marine microbial communities from western Arctic Ocean - ArcticOcean_MG_CB2_154 (SPAdes) (version 2) | ecosystem: Environmental > Aquatic > Marine > Oceanic | place: Arctic Ocean... | reverse complement strand
TATCGAGGAAAAATAATATGCAAGAAGCAGGATCACTTATAGTAGAAATTTTAGAAAAACAAAAAGTTGATAGGATTTTTTGCGTTCCAGGCGAGAGTTATTTATCTGTTATGAATGGTTTACAAGAAACTTCAATAGAAACTATTCTATGCAAACATGAAGGTGCTGCATCAATGATGGCAGAAGCTGACGGTAAATTAACAGGAAGGCCAGGAATAGCCTTTGTTACAAGAGGTCCAGGAGCGACTAATGCCGCTTCAGGTGTCCACGTTGCTCAACAGGACAGTACACCTATGATCTTGTTTGTAGGGCAAATTGGTAAAGAAATGTATGGAAGAGATGCCTTTCAAGAAGTTGATTATCAACAATTTTATGGAGGAATGGCAAAGTTAGTTATAGAAGTTCAACAGGCAGATAGATTGCCAGAAATTATATCACGCGCTTACTATACGGCTATGTCTGGAAGACCAGGACCTGTAGTGATTGCTCTACCTGAAAATATGCTAACTGAAAAGACAGAAAAACAAGCTCCTAGTTATATAGACCAAATTTCATCTGCTCCTACAACCAAAAACTTGGCTCAATTTATTGAAGAAATCAAAAATGCAAAAAACCCTATTTTAGTTTTAGGTGGTTCAATTTGGTCAGAAGAAGCAGAACAAGATTTAGCTTCAATATCAGAAATGTTAGGTTTAACTATCCTTACATCTCACAGAAGACAAAGCTTTTTTAATAACTTTCATAAAAACTACGGTGGAGACCTTGGCTTAGGAGTGAACCCAAAGTTAATTGATCGTATTAATGAAAGTGATTACTTAGTTTTACTGGGAGGAAGATTAAGTGAAAATCCTTCTCAAGGCTTTACTCTTCTAAGTATTCCTGAACACAATAAAAGATTTATTCATATTCATCCAGGACCAGAAGAAATAGGAAGAATATATAAACCTTATCTTGGAATTCAAGCTAACCCTGTAGAGTTTGTTAGAAGTTTAAACAGTGCACTTAAAGGTTTAAATACTGCACCAACTTCATCTCATCAAATAGAAACAAGTCAAGCTCATGAAGATTTTATTCAATGGGGTGACATGCCTCTTGAAGCTCCAAATTCTGGCGTTGATCTTACATCTGCTTTCAGAACGTTAAGAGAAAAAATTAAACCAGATACAATTATCACAAATGGTGCAGGTAACTATGCTGTTTGGGGACATAGACTTTTTAGATTTCAAAATTTAAAAACACAGCTTGCACCAATATCTGGATCAATGGGGTACGGACTTCCTGCAGCTATTGCAGCCAAATTAAGATATCCAGATCAAATGGTCATTGCCTTAGCTGGGGACGGATGTTTTCAAATGACTTCAAATGAATTTGCCACTGCAGTTCAATATAATACTTCTGTAATTGTAATGGTTATTGACAATGGCATGTATGGTACAATTAGAATGCATCAACATAAACATTATAAAGGTAAATATAAACATACAGGCTTAGTAAACCCTGACTTTGCAAACCTAGGTACTGCTATGGGAGGAAAAGGTTATACAGTAGAAAATACTGAAGAATTTTATAATGTTTTTGAAGAAGCAAATATCTGGGCAATGAATAATAATTTACCTGTTTTAATTCATGTTAAAACTGGGTCTGAAATGGTTTTGCCTGGCAAACGCTATAGTGCTTTATAAAATTAATTAAAATTAGTTAATTGAAAATCTTTACCCAAAAGTACTTTTTGATTTTTTAATTCTTTAATATCTTTAGCACAGATTTGTTCCATTATATTTGAAAGTTCATCTTTAAGAATATCATGAACATGATTAGCTCCTTTTGAACCTAATGCAGCAAGTCCAATAATAAAAGGTCTTCCTGTCATTACAAAGTCAGCTCCAAGCATTAAACCTTTACTTATATCTTGTCCTGAATAAAAACCTGAATCTATAATTATTGGAAAATTAGGACCAATTTTTTTTCTTATATCTGGTAATATTTGTAATGGACTTGGAGCAATATCTATTTGTCTACCTCCATGATTTGACAAATAGATAGCATCAACAATCTTTGTTGTTTTAATTGCATCATCTTCATGCATTAAACCTTTTAAAACTATGGGTCCTTTCCAAATATCACGTACTTCTTTTAAATAATCCCAGTCTAGATAACGTTGCATTTGACTTCCTGCAAAACCAGCTTTTGATTTTGCATTTCCATGCCAATCACCATTACTATATTGGTCCATTGTGCCAAAGGCTGGTATCCCATTTATTAAAGTGCCAAGGGACCAAGATGGACATATTGCTGCTTGAAAAAAAGTTCTTAAATTATTTTTTGGAGGCACAGAAACACCAGCCATTCTCAATCTCTCTCTACGGCTAGATGCAGGAATATCTGCAGTAACAACCAAAGTTTTAAAGCCTGCATTTTTTGCTCTTTTTAATAAATCATTTCTAATAGCTTTATCTTCAGGAGGATATAATTGAAACCATCCTTGGCCGTTCAAATGTTTGCCAACTTCTTCTACTGATGCGCATGCAACTGTTGAAAGTGCAAAAGGTACATTATTCTTAACTGACATTTTAGATAATGCTATTTCAGCTCCAGGCCACATTAAGCTTGTCATACCTACAGGAGCCATTCCAAATGGGGCATCATACTCATAACCAAAAAGTTTAGTCTTTAAAACTGGAGTTACAGTTCCTTTAAGATACTTTGGTACTAAAAAAATTTGATTAAATACTTTTCTATTATTCTCCAAAGCTTCATCATAACCTGTTCCAGCAAATAAATACTCTGCAGCAAAATGTGGCATTCTTCTTTTAGCGATATCAATCATATCACTTACTCTTGGATATTTATCAACAAGGTTAGACAAAACATACTCCCTTTACTTAAGACAATATATTATTTAACATGTTATTATTAAGATTTGAACTATATATTATAAAATTTTAGAAAGAACATATTATGATTGAAAATCCTCCTTTAATACAAATAAAGAAATCAACCAGTAGAAACAGGCCTTCTCAAGAACAAATTAATAGCTTTAAGAATATTCCTACTGGATTTATTTGTGATGCAATGGAAGGTTATGGAGCTTTAGACTCCGCGATAAAACCTTTATCTATACCAGGCAGATCAACAAATCATATAGCAGGCCCTGCTTTAACAGTTTTTTCTGGAGCGGCAGATGTTCTTGGAATGGCAATAGCGTTAAGTGAAATTAAAGATGGAGACATAGTGCTTAATGGAGTAAGTGGCTGGCAAGGAACTGCAGCAGTAGGTGATCGAATTGCTGGTATGATAAAAAATAATGGAGGGCAAGGGCTTGTAACTGATGGTCCAATGAGAGATTTAAATGGTATTATAGAGACTGGTTTAGATTGTTTTTGTACAGGCTTAAATCCTAATTCTCCATATAATAGTGGTCCTGCAAAAATAGGTTTTCCTCTAGATATTGGTGGCAAAACAGTTAATAGTGGCGACATGATAATTGCTGATACAGATGGGGTAACTGTAGTACCTTTTGAGAAAATTGATGAAGTTATAAATAAGATTAGTAGAATAATAGAAGTAGAAAATGATATGGATAACAAAGTATCAAATGGTCTTAAAATATCACAATCAGCATTAGATTTAATTAAAAGTGATAAAGTAGTCTACATAGACTAAAGATTATTGGTAAACTAGACCATCTGTAACTATCTGCAAATGCTCTAGACTAATCTTTTCATTTAATTCAATAACCTTGAAGCCTTTTTCAGTTATATCTAATATTGCATAATCTGAATAAACTCTTGATACAACTTTAGCACCAGTTAATGGTAAACTACATTTTTTAACTAATTTTGGTTCACCGTCTTTTGTTAAATGTTGTGTCATTACAAATACATTTTTAGCTCCCGCAACTAGATCCATAGCCCCTCCTACAGCTGGTATACCTTTACCAGTTGACCAATTTGCTAAGTCACCTTGAATAGAAACTTCCATAGCTCCAAGGACACAATAATCTATATGTCCCCCTCTAATCATTGCAAAACTATCAGCATGATGACAAAAGCTACCACCAGGAAGAATAGATACAGGTTTTTTTCCTGCATTAATTAAATCTAAGTCTATCTCTTTATCATTCGGGGGAGGCCCCATTCCTAAAAGGCCATTTTCAGAGTGATACACAATTTCTCGTCCTTCTACTGTATATTGAGAAACAAGTTCGGGCATCCCTATTCCAAGATTAACATAAGAACCATGAGGTAAATGTTTAGCTATTTTAGATGCGATCATATTACGATCCCACCCTTTGATTTGTTTTATTTTAATTGAATTGTTCATGGGTAAATTAATCCTTTTTCTATAGCATTTGATTCTATGATTGGATTTGTTATTTCAATTATTTTATTAACAAAAATTCCAGGGGTAATGACTTTTTCAGGATCTGTTTGGTTAGGATCAATTATATCTCTTACTTGAACAATTGATTGTTTTGCAGCCATACACATAATAGGATTGAAATTTCTAGCTGTCTTATTAAATGTTAAATTTCCATATCTATCTGCTTTATCTGCTTTAATAAATGCAAAATCTGCTTGAAGAGCATGTTCTAAAATATATTTTTTTCCATTAAATGTTTTTTCTTCTTTACCATCTGCCAGAGGCGTTCCAACTGCTGTTGCTGTATAAAAAGCTGGAACTCCTGCTCCAGAAGCTCTAATTCTTTCTGCTAAAGTGCCCTGTGGCACAACCTCTAGTTCAATCTGACCTTTGTTGTATAATTCTTGAAAGGTTATACCGGTTATAGAACGAGCAAATGAACAAATAATTTTTTTAACCTGACCCTGACCTATTAATGCGCCAAGACCTATTCTTCCATTTCCTGAATTATTAGCTATAATTGTTAAATTTTTTGCACCATTATCAATTAGACCATGCAACAGTTCAATTGGACTTCCTGCTTCTCCAAAACCACCAACCATAATTGTTGCACCATCGAAAACATCAGATAATATGTCTATCATATTGGTTTTAATTTTATTAATTTGCATTTTTATCCTTCATACTATTTATTTAAAATAATATACTATTGATTTATATCAATTAAACTTATAATATACATAACATGTTAACAAATAGCAAGTAAATGGTAATTAATTATGAATTTTGAGTACTCTGAAAAAGAAAAATTATTTCGTATTGAAGTTAAAGATTGGCTTGAAAATACATTACCTAAATCTATATCTGATAAAGTAAGAAAGCATCAAAGATTAAGTAAGCAAGATTATCAGACTTTTATGACGATTTTAAATGATAAGGGTTGGTTAGCAACACATTGGCCAACTGAGTATGGTGGAACTGGATGGAATGCAATTGAAAAACATATTTTTGAAGAAGAAATAATAATAGCCTCCGCTCCAAGAATTGTTCCTTTTGGAACAATAATGCTCGGTCCAGTTCTTATAGAGTTTGGATCAGAAGAACAAAAAAAATATTATCTACCAAGAATTTTAAATGGAGAGGATTGGTGGGCCCAAGGTTATTCTGAACCTGGTGCAGGATCTGATCTTGCTAGCTTAAAAACTAGAGCTGTAAATATGGGTGATCATTATATTGTTAACGGTCAAAAAACTTGGACTACACTTGGACAACACGCTAATAAAATATTTTGTTTAGTTAAAACAGATATAAATTCAAAACCTCAATCTGGCATTTCATTTCTTCTAATAGATATGGATACTCCAGGTATAGAAGTAAAACCTATCATAACACTTGATGGAGAGCATGAGGTAAATGAAGTTTGGTTTACTGACGTAAAAGTGCCTATAAAAAATCTAATCGGAAAAGAAAATGAAGGTTGGACTTATGCTAAATATTTATTAACATTTGAACGAACTGGTATTGCTGGGGTACCTTATTCAAAAACAGCATTAAATCATCTTAAGGTTATATCTCAAAAAACTTTTAAAAATGGCAAACCTTTAATTGAAGATCCTGTTTTTTCTTCTGAAATTGCAGAACTTGAAATTGATCTATTAGCAATGGAGATATTTAATTTAAGAACTGTTAGTGCCGCGTCAAAAGGTAAAGCTCCTGGAATGGAAAGTTCGCTTTTAAAAATCAAAGGAACATTAGTTAGACAAAGAACTACAGAATTACTAAGAAAAGCAATTGGTCCGCAAGCTTTACCTTATTTGCCAGAACAGTTTGATGAAGGTTGGAATGATACCTCTATAGGTCCAGATTATGCAGGAACAATAGCCAAACAATATTTTAACATGCGTAAAATTTCTATATATGGAGGATCTAATGAAATCCAAAAAAATATAGTAGCGAAAGCATCATTTGGTTTATAGGAAAATTTAATGGACTTTTCACTCTCGGAAGAAAGAAAAATGCTTCAAGAAACTATAGCTAGGTTTTTTGAAAGTCATTATGATAATATAGATAAGCATCATTTTAATGCTAATTTACCTGACGGTTTTGATAATAAAATCTGGCAAGAAAGTGCTGACTTAGGAATAATAAGCGCTTTAATATCTCCTGATTTTGGAGGATTAGGTGGAACAGGCGAAGATATTTCTTTAGTCTTTGAATTAATTGGAAAGTCACTATGTGTAGAACCATTTCTATCTACAGGAGTTCTTTCAAGCACTGCTTTAAGTTCGATAAAAAAGCCTAAAACCAAAATTTTATCAGAAATCATTGACGGAAGTTTTCTTGTTTCATTCGCACATTCAGAAATGAATAGTAGATACGAAGAGTGTCATGTGGAAACTAAAGCCGTATCTTCCCCTAAAGGATGGATTATTGATGGGAACAAATCATTTGTACTTAACGGAGACACCTCTAAAAAAGTTATTGTTTCCGCAAGAATTAGTGGTGAAATCAATGATAAAAATGGCATTGGAATATTCTTAATTGATAAAGATAATATAAAAACAAGATCATATAATACTATTGATGGATACAGAGCAGCAGAATTAGAGTTTAAGAACTCCTCTGGTGAATTAATAGCAAAAGATGAAGAAGCACTAAAATGTATAATTAAAACTAATGCTGCTGGTGCACTTGCTTTATCTGCTGAAGCTTTAGGGATTATGCAAATATGCTTTGATACAACATTAGAGTATTTAAAAACAAGAAAGCAGTTTGGAAAATCTGTTGGATCATTTCAAGCAATACAACATAGATTAGTTGATATGATGCTTGAAATAGAGCAAGTTAAATCTTCTGTTATGTTAGCTTCTGCAACGTTTGAAGCAGATGAGAAAACTAGAGAAAAACATGTTTCAGCAGCTAAAAACTTAGTTGGAAGAGCAGGAAAAATAATTGCAGAAGAAACTATACAAATGCATGGAGGTATAGCCATGACATGGGAGTACTCTATAGCTCATTATGCAAAAAGACTAATAATGATAGATCATCTAATGGGGGACGCCGATCATCATAGAGATCGTTTTAGAATGTTATCATCCATCTAATTTTGAATTATTAAATCATTAGCTTTTTCTTTAAATTGTTTAGGAACAACAATAGATTTCCTTTTAACTAAATCAAATAAAACTGCAACCACTTCTATATCTAAAATAATTTCACCTGAGGCTTCATCAATCATATGATGAATAAATTTAAGAGATTTATTTCCAACTTTTGTAAAGTTTGATCGAAGACTAACCGCCATACCTAACTTAGCAGGATTATAATATCTTACCGAATAATCTAACGCTGCTGATCCAATATTAAATTTTGTACGCCAATTATAATCTGCTCCACAAAGAGTAAATAAATGAGTTGCAGCATCTGAAACACAGTTTATTTTAAATTTACTTGTGCCCATTTTATCAGAGCCTATATCCCATGTGTTAACAGCATTTTTTAAAGTTATAACAGCATTTTTAGCAATTGTTTTTGAAGGTTTTTCATCGGTTAAATTTCTTAAATTTTCAAAGTTAAAGTCATTAAGATATGTATTTTTGTTTGATGAAAAAATATTTTTGATAACTTCTTTTAAACTAATCTTGCTATCAAATATTATTGTCACCTCTAAATATGCTGAAACACTTTTATTATCTATACTAAAAATTTTAGTTAATAAAATCAATTCATTATCAATCATAGATTTTAAAGAAAAAACAATTTCCAAAGCACAATCTAAATTGACCTCTTTACTAAAAATACATCTTTCATTCTTAATTGTATAAGTTATTTCATTATTTATAATTGAACTTATTTCGTTAAATAGATTTTTAATAGCATGAGAATGTTTTTCAAAGTAAAATTGAACATTCATATGTGACATTTGATCACATTCATTTTTTTTAACAATACCTTTATAAGCTGAATAAATATTATTTTTTACATTAGAAAATCTATTTTCAATTGTTTTATTGATTTTATAAGAGACAATATATTTAATACTCTTAACTAAGATAGCTTGTTTGTTTAAAAGGTTTTTATCTTTAAAAAGATTATGAGTTATTTCAATTCTATTATCATCATTTATATAAAAATCTGAAACAACACATAAAGAATTGTAAGCATTAAAAGTTAAATTATAATCTTCAATGCTTATTTCTTCTTTCTCAACATAAAAAAAATCTAACTTTAACAAAGCCATGGAAAAAACCATTGCTTCTTCAAAAATTCTTTGAATAACAGATTTTTTTATAAGATTATCATTAGTAATATCATATTGATTTATTACATTACGAAATGTTTCAATATTTTTAAAGGTGCTCATTAAAATATAAATAATTAAAAATTAGGAAAAATCCTAATTTTTATCCCTCAATTCTAATTTTGCAATAGTCATTCTATGTACTTCATCAGGGCCATCTGCAAGCCTTAATGTCCTTGCATGACCATAAGCATATGATAATGGAAAATCTGAAGTGACACCTCCACCACCATGGATTTGAATAGCTCTATCAATTACTCTAGTTGCCATATTTGGAGCAATTACCTTAATCATAGCAATTTCCTTGCGAGCAAATTTATTTCCAACCGTATCCATCATATATGCAGCTTTAAGAACTAATAGTCTTGTCTGTTCTATTTCAGCTCTACTATCTGCAATGGCTTCCATTACAACACCTTGTTCGGAAATTGGTTTACCAAAAGCAACTCTAGACTTTGCCCTATTTATCATTAATTCAAGAGCTCTTTCTGCTTGCCCAATCATTCGCATACAATGATGAATTCTTCCAGGCCCTAATCTGCCTTGAGCAATTTCAAATCCTCTACCCTCACCTAACAACATATTTGAAGCTGGTACCCTAACATTAGAAAAATCAACTTCTGCATGTCCATGCGGAGCATGATCATATCCAAAAACAGGCAAATGTCTTAAAACTTTAACTCCAGCTGTATCCATAGGAACTAGTATCATAGATTGTTGCTTATATTTATCAGCATGTGGGTCAGTTTTACCCATAAAAATCATAATTTTACATCTAGGATCCATAGCTCCTGATGTCCACCATTTCCTGGCATTAATTATATAATCATCCCCATCTTTTTCAATACGTCCTTGTATATTAGAAGCATCTGACGAAGCAACATCAGGCTCCGTCATCGCAAAAGATGAACGAATTTCACCATTAAGCAATGGCTCCAACCATTTTCTTTTTTGATCTTCTGTACCGTATCTAACTAAGACTTCCATATTGCCGGTATCAGGAGCTGAACAATTAAATACTTCTGGTCCAATAGGAGATCTTCCCATTATTTCACATAAAGGAGCATATTCAACATTTGTTAAACTTGCACCTAAGTCACTATCAGGTAGGAATAAATTCCACAAACCTTCCGTTTTAGCTTTAGCTTTTAATTCTTCCATTATCGCCGGGATACACCAACGACCACCTTCTTCAACTTGTTTTTTATAAACATCTTCGTTTTTATAAACATTTTCATTCATAAAATCAGTTAGTTTTTCTTGAAGTTTTTTTACTTTATCTGAATAGTCAAAATTCATTCTTTTCCCCTAGTTACTTTATTATTAAAATTCATAAACCTTATTAGCTCTATTAATTAAAGCGTTAATTCTAATGCCGAAATTAGCAAAACGTTGATCTTTAGTTTGACCTCTTAAAAACCTAATAAAAATTTGCTGTAAAATTACAGCTAATTTAAATGCTCCAAAAGCATAATACCAATCAATATTAGTAATATTAAAACCTGACTTCTTACTATAATAATCAATCATTTCATTTCTAGAAGGATACATAATATTCTTTGTTGGCATCGAAGTGATTGCTTTACAATCGTCATCATCATTTTCTTCAATCCAATAATTCAACATGTGCCCTATATCCATTAAAGGGTCCCCTCTAGTACACATGTCCCAATCAAAAACAGCAATAGGTTTAAGAGGATCATTATCATCCCACATAACATTATCTAACTTAAAATCATTATGTAGAATAGTTGTAGCTTGGGAGTTAGGTAGATTAAGCCTTAAATGGTTAATTAAATTATCAAATTTATTTTCGGTAACTTTATTATCAGATGATTGTCTCCATCTTTCAGCCCATCCGTTTAATTGCCTCAAAACAAAACCTTCTGGTTTTCCTAAATTTCCTAAACCAACATCTTCTGGATTAATTTTATGTAAGTCTGAAATTATATCTATCATTTTAAAACCAAGACTTCTCATGTAATCTCTAGAATTATTCAAGTCTGATCTTAAGTCTTTTCTTACAACAAAGCCTTTTCTTCTTTCAATTATATGGAATTTGGCACCAATTATATCTTCATTATCACAAAACAAAATACTTTTAGGCGCTAAGGGAAATAGTGTGTTTAATGAAGATTGTACTCTATGTTCTCTAAACATATCATGAGAAGATGGTGCAATTGGACCTAAAGGCGGCCTTCTTAAAACAAATTCACTTTCGCCAAACTTAATTAAATAAGTCAAATTTGCGTGACCACCAGAAAATTGTAGAACCTCTATATTATTCTCATTTATATCTAAATGTGATAACAAATATTTTTTTAAGGAAGAGTGATCTAAATCTTCACCTTTTCTAATTTTTATTAACTCTTGATTTTCTAAATTCATAAAAATACTCAAAATTATTTACTTCAAAAAACAATAAATATAAATAGATAATTTTACAATTTATAAAATATATTTATTATGTTAATTAAATTTTAGTTTGTACTTTAAAAGGAAAAAGATGAAAAATTTATTTGATGTTAGCAATAAAATTGCATTAGTAACTGGTGGCTCAAGAGGCATTGGAGCTATGATAGCTGAGGGTTTTGTAAAAAATAAAGTAAAAACATATATCACTTCTAGGAAAGCTGACCAATGTAATAAAAAAGCTGATGAATTATCTGAATTTGGCCAATGTATATCTTTACCTGCTGATTTAACTGAGATGAAACAAATGGATAATTTAGTTTCTATAATTAAAGAAAGAGAAAAAAATCTTAATATTTTAGTTAATAATGCTGGAGCAGCTTGGGGAGCTCCATTTGATGAATTTCCAGAAAATGGTTGGGACAAGGTAATGGATACTAATGTAAAATCTATTTTCTTTTTAAGCCAAAAGTTTGTTAATATTTTGGAAAATTCAGCAACAAATGAAGATCCATCAAGGATTATAAATATTGGATCAATAGATGGTATAGGAATTCCAAGGGCTGACACATATTCTTATCCAGCGTCCAAAGCAGCTGTGCATCATCTAACAAGAGTGTTAGCAAACAGGCTGGCAAACAGAAATATCAATGTTAATGCTATAGCTCCTGGACCTTTTCAAAGCAACATGATGGCAAGCACTTTAAAAGAATATGGTGATCAGATTAAATCTTCTGTTCCAAGAGGTAGAATTGGTTCTCCTGAAGACATTGCTGGCACATCAATCTTTTTATCTTCAAGAGCGAGTGCATACATTACAGGAACTATAATACCTGTAGATGGAGGTTCATTAGTTGCTAGGAGAAATATGGATTAGATTATAATTTAATTTTATAATCAGAAAATTGCTCTCTTAGTTTAGTTTTCAAAATTTTTCCAGTTGCTCCTAAGGGAATGGAATCTGTAAATATAATATCATCAGGTATCATCCACTTTGCTACCTTACCTTCATAAAGATCTAAAATATCTACTTTTGAAGGAGAAACTCCGGGCATAGCCTCAATAATAAGTAAAGGTCTCTCTTCCCATTTTTCATGATAAATAGAAATAACACCTGCATTTGCAACATCAGGGTGACCAACTGCAATGTTTTCCAGATCTATTGAGCTAATCCACTCACCCCCAGATTTTATGATATCCTTTGTTCTATCTGTGATTGTCATAAATCCATTACTATCAATAGTAGCTACATCACCAGTTTCAAACCAACCATCGTCTAAGAATTTATTTTTTTCTGTATCATCTTTATAATACTCTTTTAAAACCCAATAACCTCTAGAAAGTAATTTTCCTTGAGTAACTCCATCATGTGGCAAGGAATTGCCTTCATCGTCAATAATTTTTATTTGATGACCAAAAATAGTTCTTCCTTGAGGCATTTTTTGATCATAATAAGATGTTTTGTTATTTTTATTAACTACTTTAAGAGCTGTATTAACTGTTCCTAGCGGGCTCATTTCAGTCATCCCCCAAGCATGAATTACATCTATTCCAAACTCTTCTCCAAAACCTTCAAATAATACACGAGGACAAGCAGATCCTCCAATAATTAATCTTTTAACGGTTTTTAACGTTTCACCTGATTGACGAAGATGATTTAATAAAGCTAGCCAAATAGTTGGAACACCAAGTGATACAGTCACTGCTTCATCATTCATTAAATTAGCTAAATTTTTACCATCTAACTTTGTTCCAGGAAACACTAATTTTGAACCACACATTGGAGCAGCATAAGGAGTTCCCCAAGCATTTACATGAAACATTGGAACAACAGGTAATACAGCATCTTGTGCTCCATATGGAACAACATCTTTTAAATTCATTCCATAAGCATGTAAAACTGTAGATCTGTGGCTATATAGAACACCCTTTGGATTACCTGTTGTACCTGATGTATAGCACAAAGATGAAGCAGTTCTTTCATCAAAAGAATGCCAGATAAATTCAGAACTTTCGTTTGAAATGAAATCTTCATAGCAAATTATTTTTATATTTTCAGAGATCTTAGTGGTAGGCATATTTTGCTTATTAGTCATTAAAACTATTGCCTTAACAGTTTTGAAATTTGGAGAAGCAGCTTCAATTAAAGGCAAAATATTCAAATCCAAAAATATAATTTTATCTTCTGCATGATTAACAATATAAGATATTTGATCAGGGTGTAATCGAGGGTTAATAGTATGACATATGAATTCGCTTGATGAAGTTGCATAGTAAATTTCTAAATGCCTATATCCATTCCAAGCCAAAGTCCCAACTTTGTCTCCCTTACTCAACCCAAAAGATTTCAAAGCATTAGCTAATTTTTTAGTTCTATTTCCCCAGTCTTTATAACTATATTTATGAATTCCACCTTCAACAGTATTAGATATTATTAATTGATCAGAATAAGAGTTTATAGCGTGCTCAAATATATTTGATATCAGCAATGGATGATCTTGCATTAAGCCTAACATGATTTCTAATAACTCCCCTCAGTTTAAAATAAAGATATAATATATAACTATAAATTTTAACACTTAAAATTTATTACGCATTTCTTGAATTATTTTTGCTTTAATAATTTTACCATTTTTATTTTTAGGCAGCTCTTTATTTAGGAAAGTCCAATAATCCGGTTGCTTATATTCAGCAATATTATTTGAACAAATCATTTTTAATTTATCTAAATTTTTTTCTCCTTGATTTGAGTATACTATAACATGTATTTTCTCACCAAGAATGGGATCTTCATATGGAACCGCAGCCGTTTCAATAATAAGGCCGCTTAAACTAAGTAAATTTTCTATTTCTGAAGAGTAAACTTTATAACCTCCTCTATTAATTACATCTTTTTTTCTATCTAATATATATATATAACCGCTAACATCTATATAACCAACATCTCCTGATTTCCAATAACCACCTATAAATTCTTCATTAGTTTTCAGATCATCTTTCCAATAACCAGGTATAACCATCGGACCTGATATCCATAACTCACCATGATTACCTGTTTGAACCTCATGACCTTGCTCGTCCATAACTAATATTTTTCCTGTCTCAACTACTTTTCCGACGCTAGCAATCATATTTTTTTTATAAACTAAAGGCATCAAAGTAGCAGGAGAAGAAGTTTCAGTTGATCCATAAGCATTAATTAACAATAAATTTGGCAGTATTTTTTTTAGTTTTTTAATAGTGCCTATTGGCATAGGAGCTCCACCAAAACATCCTATTCTCCAATTTGAAAGGTTGTATTCACTTATATTACCTCGATGAATACACAAGTTATACATAGCTGGAACCATAATTAAAAAAGATAGCTTTTCTTTTTCAGCCAGTGAAAGAAATTCTTTAACATTAAATGATTTCATTAAAATAAGATGACCGCCAGAAAATAAAGTTGTCATAATATGCGCTACTAATCCAGTAACATGACTAGCAGGAACAACTAAAATACAGTTATCTTTTTCATTAAGATTAAAATGCCTTGTATAATGGTAACAGGAGTGAATTATATTAAAATGGGTTATCATTGCACCTTTTGGTTTTCCAGTAGTGCCTGATGTGTATAAAATAAAAGCTACGTCTTCTTCCGCAACTATAGATTCAAAATTAGAAAACTCATTTTCTAAATCATAATATTTACTCTCATCAAAAAACTCTAAGTTTTCAACAGATTTAATTTTTTCTTTAGAAGGAATATTATCTATAAGCTTCTTATCAAAAAAAAATCCTTTTGCAGAACAATTATTTATAATTAGTTCATTTTCTATTACTGTCGACTTTGGATTAAGTGGAACAATAATAATGCCGTCCTTTATGCCTGCTAAAATACAAACTATCAGAGGCCAGCTATTTTCAAATAAAACACAAGCTCTATCGCCTTTATTAAAGCCTATTTTTTTTAAATATTTGGATTTTTTTAAAACATAATTATAAATTTCTATATAAGAAATCTTTTTTGGACCATCTGATAAAGCTATATTATTTGGATATTTTTTTGTATTATTTAAAAAAATTTTCCAAAAATTTTGGGGTCTTTTGTTAAAGGAAGGAGTTATTCTATTATTAAAATGTACCTCATTAGATATTCGCAACATATAACTAAAACAGCCTCCCCCGAGCCTAAATAATTAGTTCACATTTTCCCCACGTTCAATAACATATTCTTTATCAAAAATATCTTCAGTATGATTTAATTCTGACTGACTTAAAATAATCGATAAATTTTGTTTTTTTAAGTCTCTAATTACATCACCTAGTCTTTGACTTAACGCAGGTGCCACACCTTCAAAAGGCTCGTCAAGCAAAAGCAATTGTGTACCAGACATCAAAGCTCTTCCTAATGCGGCCATCTTTTGTTGACCTCCAGATAACAATAATGCTTTTCTATCAGACATTTCTTTTAATTCAGGCATAATTTTATATACTGAATCTAAACGTTCAATACCATTCAAATTCTTTAATGCCCATGAAGGTAATAAAATATTTTCTTCAACTGTTAATTCTGGAATTAATGCTCTATCCTCTGGCATATAGCCAATACCGCGTGAAGCTCTATAATAGTTAGGTTTACCTGAAAGATCTTCTTCAAGAAATTTTATATAACCTGTATTTAATTTATTTACACCCATTATAGATTTTAAAAGAGTAGTTTTTCCAGCACCATTTCTCCCAATTAATGCAACTATTTCTCCTTTTTTAATTTCAAGAGAGAAATTTTTTAAAGCTAAAATTGCAGCAATTTTTACACTTACATTATCTATAAATAACATTATTAATTTACTTTCAACTGAGTTTTTCCTGTGACATACTCTTTAACTTTTGAATCACCTAAAACTTCTTTACTATTTCCATCTGCTATCACAGAGCCTGAATAAAAAGCTATAATTCTATCTGAATAATTTTGAACTATATCCATATCATGCTCTACAAATATAACTGTCAAATTTTCCCCTGATAAAGCCTTAGCAATAGTATCCATCAAAGGATATTTCTCTTCTGAACCTACGCCACTAGTAGGTTCATCTAATAATAATATTTTTGGTTTTCTCACCAAAGCCATAGCTATATCTAAAAGCTTTCTTACCCCTCCTGGTAATTCACTAACTTGTCTATGTGCAAATTCATTTAAAGAAAATCTATTAAGAATTTCATCAATATATTCAGAGTTCTCTTTTGATCTAGCCGATTTAAAAAATGAATGGTTTTCCTGAGAAGTTCCTAGCGCAACAAGAAGATTTTCCCATGCAGTCATTGGTTCAAAAATTTGAGGAATTTGAAAAGATCTACTAATTCCTTTTTGAGTTATATTTCTTGGATTAAGTTGAGTTATATCCTCATTTTCGAAAATAATAGACCCTGTATCTGGTTTTAGATAACCCGTAACCATATTCATAAATGTAGTTTTTCCAGCTCCATTTGAACCTATCAATGAAACTTTTTCTCCACTTTGAATATTAATATTGATATCATTAGCTGCTATAACTGCGCCGAATGATTTATTAATACCTTCTGCTTTTAAAATATAATTGGTACTAGTCATTTAAAACTTTCAATATCTACTCGTTCTTTTTTTTATTTAGCTTATCCATAAATTTCTTAAAAAATGATCCAATTCCTGTTGGTATATAGATAATACTTAAAATAAGGAAAACTCCCAAAATTAATTGCCATGTATCAGGAAAATATCTTCCAGAAAAAGATCTAACCAATTCTAAAAGTAAAGCTGCTAAAAACACAGCTGGAACACTTAAATAACCTGCAAGAATTGATATAAAAACAAATTCTCCTGAAGTTGTCCAATATGAAAATTCAGGATCAATATGACCTAAGGCAATACCATTCAATGCCCCTCCCATACCACCTAATCCGGCAGCTATAGTAAAATTTAATACTGTAACTCTAAAAGCAGATGCTCCCAAATATTCAACTCTAAGTTCATTTTCTCTAACTGCCAAAGCAATTAAACCAGGTGTTGAATTATAATAATACCTTAATAAAACTGAAACGATACCTGTCAAAATAATTGAAACTACATATAGGGCATAATCTGCATAGTCAGATGATGGAAGAATACCAAAATAAGTAGATTCAGGAAGAACAAAACCATCCGAACCACCAATAGCGTCAATTTTAATTAATACACCATACAAAACCATAGAAAATGCAAGAGATAGCATAGCAAAAAATATATCTCTGTATCTTGCTAGAAGTGGACCAAATATTAATCCAACAAAACCTGTAAACAGAAAGCTTATAAATAATAGTAAAACGGCATCAGTTAATCCAGCTTGAGTTCCAAGTAATCCAGCAGTATACCCACCAATTGCAAAAACAAAACCTTGTCCAAAAGAAACTAGTCCACCTCTCATCAAGGTAACAATTCCAAGAGCAACCAAGCCATAAGCAATAGCCTTTGTTATGACAAACACAAGCCAATTAGGAATAAATAACCCTACTATAATAAGGACAGACATTAAAAAAATGCTTTGAACAATTAAATTATTATAAAATTTATGTGTCATTATATTTTCCTAGCTTGAGCACCCTGAAACAAACCTTTAGGCCTGAAGATAAGCATACCTGCCATACATAAATACATAATAAAAATCTCTGCTTCAGGAAGTTTGTGAACGCACGCAGCTCTAGCCATTCCTATAATTAATGCCCCTATTACGGCACCAGGAATACTTCCTAATCCTCCTATAATAACAACAGCAAAACTCTCAATTACAACTGCAACGCTTATACCAACCTGAACAGATATTAAAGGAGCTGTGAAAGATCCAGCTAAAGCGGCAAAAAAAGCTCCTACAAAGAAAGCCGCTAAGTAGACCTTATTAATATTAACCCCCATACATCCACTAATTTCAGGATTATGGATAACCGCTAAAACTATTTTTCCAGACTTTGTTTTATTTAATGACAGCCATAAAGCTAGTCCACAAAAAATAGCTAAACCAATAAGTGCTAAATCATAACCAACATAATAAAGAGATCCCATCTCTACCGCACCAAGAATTTCCCTAGGTTCTGAAACATAAAAAGATTTCATTCCCCAAATTATTTTTTGTACATCCTCTAAAACTAAATAAATCGCATAAGTTACTAAAACAATTAGAACTTCATCTTGCCCATAAAATCTTCTTAAAATAACTCTTTCCATTATAGGTGTAATTACTATTGCTACAGCTAAAGCGGAAAATAACATTGCTAAAACTACAAGTTCTTCAGGCATACCTAAAGAATAAAAAATTGGGACTAATGTTGCTGTTGAATAAGCTCCAAGCGCATATATACCTCCATGCGCTATATTAAGTATTTTTAAAACTCCAAAAACAAAAGTTAAACCAAGCGCAACAATAAATAACCAAGAAGCATAAATTGCACCGTCTAGAAAAATAGTTAAAATTTCATCAAACAATTAAAATCTCTCATTTTTAAAATTATATTTATTAAGATTATAACAAAAGCTGAGACAAATTAAAAGATCTGTCTCAGCTTTTTTATACTTACTTTTTTATATTTTATTTACAGTCTGAACCAGGAAAACCTGCTTCAATCCAATCAACCGCTTTGATACCATTAGGAGGATTTACACAATTAGCACTATATCTGACGATATCTGTAATAGTTATATTGCCATCTTTATCTTTGACTGTTTTACCAATCGCATGTGGTTGAATAGCTTGATGACCATTACCGAGTTTCATCTGCACAAGCCCGCCAGGAGCTTCCCATTCTAAACCAGTAAAAGCAGTTGCTATTTGATCTTTATTTGGTCTCTTACCACCATTATTATCCATAGCTTTTTCAATTGCCATCTTTAAGCCCATCAAACCTTGAACCATTCTGTAAGGAGGCTGAGCAGGAAAAACTCCATACTTGTCCATATATGCCTTATAAAACCATCTATTTAAAGCTGTGTCCGGGGCCATCATACCATATTGGCCTCTTGCACCAAGAATAACTCCCTCTGGATACTTGTTACCAAGTCCAGGCATTACATGATCACCAGCAGAAAAAACTACTTGCGTTCTTTTAAATAATCCACGAGGTTTTGCTTGAAGAATAAATGACTGAAGATCTCCTCCCCATAAAGAACTATGAACAACTTTTGCTTTTGAGTTCATCAATGCAGAAATTTCAGTTCCATACTGGCCTGCGAATATCTTAGGAAATAATTCATTTTTTATTTCTGAGTTAGGAGATAATTTTTTAATTGAAACGTTGAAGTCTTTCCAACTATCTTTTCCCCAAGCATAGTTTTGATTTATACCTGCTATTGAGCTTACATCATAACCTTTACCCATCAAATATCTAGCAATCGCAATATTATCCATTGCGGCATGCGCTGCTGTTCTAAAAACGTATTTATATGATGCATCTTCAAATACTCTTGGAGTACCACAATCGTATAGAACAGTTAAAGCTTTTAGTTCATCTGCAACAGAAGGTATCGCCATGCAATCACCTGAAGATACATAACCCAAAACAGCATCAACTTTATCTCTCTGAACTAAATTTCTGAATTCTTGAACTTGTTTTGTAGCTCCACCTGATTCATCAATCGGAATAGCTGTAATTTTCATACCACCAAAACCAACTTTATCATAAGGTGCAGGAGCATTTCCTGCGTTTAATAAATCTATAAATAATTTACCTCCATTCCACGCTGGAACGCCAAATGGCTCAGCTGCTGGTCCGGATAAAAAAGTTACAACACCTAATTTAAATTCTTTATGTCCATCTGCATTTGCACTTCCAAAAACAGAAAATAAAGATATTAAAATAGATGAGACGAATATTAGACAATGTCTAAAAGTTTTCATTATATTTCTCCCCAAATTTTAAAAAATAAGTTTTTTTTATAAAACATTATATTAGCAATTAAAACAACATAATTAATAAATTACATTATATCCCTGAAATATTAATTGCATCCCTGAGTATATTTATCTCGGCATCACTAAGTTTCATTAATGGAGGCCTCACTATAGCTTTATCCATTAAGCCCATAAGAACCAAGATTTCTTTCATTCTATTATGCATGTCTAAAAATGGAGGAGCATAAAAAGCTTGAACTAATGGAAATATTTTATTGTTAATTTCTTGTGCAGAAGACAAATCTTTATTTTTAACAGCATTAAATAAGGAAACCTGCAAATCAGCTATGACACTCCCAGCTCCAGACAATAATCCATTTGCTCCCATTACTAAAGAAGACATCAACCAAGAACTATGAGTTGTAAGAACATTTATTGGATTTGAAAGATTTTGAAATACTCTTATATGCTTTTCGTGTAACATTGGATCATTGGACCAATCTTTAATTGCTTTAATAGTAGGAACAGAATCAAATAATTTCAATAATGTTTCAAACGGATAAGTAAGATTGCCTGACGATGGATAATTAAAACAAATTAAAGGCAAGTCAGTACTATCTGCAATTCTTTTAAAATGTTCAAGAGCCATTTCAGGCCTAAGATGCCCGCCCATAGACATACTTTGAGGAGGAAAACATAACAAAGCAGAAGCCCCATTTGCTTCAGACATTTTAGCTATCTTAGCTGCTTCAATACTTCCATCAGCATAAACACCATTAATTATATGTGTAAAATCTCCAACTTCTTCTAAAGAAAAGTTTAAAATTCTTTTCTGTTCTTCAAAGCTACATGCATGAACTTCTGATGAGTGTCCATTAATTGTAATTGCAGAGATACCATCTGTTGAAGCGCATTGTTTAATATGATTTCTGCTAGATTTTTCATCTATTTCAAATTCGTTATCAAATGCCAATAATGTTGCTGGGATGACTCCCTCAAGCTTAATTTGATTTTTTAAGGACATGAAAGCACCTCATATAAAAATTATTTTATTATTTAACAAATTCATTATATATTTAATATATAATATATATAAGATACTTAAAACTTTATTTAAAACAAAAAAATTATTAAGAGTATTAAACCATGAAAATTATTAACAGTCCCTCCGACATTGAGAATTTTATTAATAAACCATTGACGCCCAGCGAATGGTATCACGTTACTCAAGAAAAAATTAATAATTTTGCAGACGCAACTTCAGACCACCAATGGATTCATGTAGATGAAGAAAGAGCCAAAAATGAAATGCCAGAAGGTAAAACGATAGCTCACGGATATTTTATGCTATCTTTACTCCCCGTGCTTGCATCCCAAAATGCTCAGATAAACAATACTTCAAGAACATTAAATTATGGATCTGATAAAGTAAGGTTTATAAACATGGTCAAAGTTGGATCATATGTAAGATTAAACAGAAAGATTATCTTTTGTGAAAAAATGGATAATGGAGGATTTCGTGTTATTAATAAATGTGAATTAGAGATTAAAGATGAAAATAAGCCTGGATTTGTAGCAGAAACAATATCTTTAGTTTTTCCATAAAAATTTAAACTTTAAAAAAGGTAGAATAATGAAAGCAATAGTTTGCAACTCTTTTGGACCGATACAAGATATTGAATATAAAGAAATCAATGAACCTATAATAGAAGAGAATAGTGTAATTATAGATGTCAAATCTATAGGAGTTAATTTTCCAGATGGATTGCTTGTTCAAGGAAAGTATCAACTTAAGCCTGAAACACCTTTTACTCCTGGAATGGAGGTTGCAGGTAATATTATAAAAATTGGCTCTAATATTTCTAAATTCAAAGTTGGCGATAAAGTTGTAGCATTATCTCAATTAGGAGGTTATGCGGAACAAGCCCTTGTTAAAGAAAGTTCTGTTTTTAAAATTCCTGAAAAAATGTCATTTGATGATTCTTGTGCATTATTATGTGCATATGGCACATCTCACTATGCTTTAAAACAAAGAGGAAATTTAAAAAAAGACGAAACGTTAGTTGTATTAGGCGCTTCAGGTTCCACAGGAATTGCAGCAATTCAAATAGGGAAAATAATTGGAGCAAAAGTAATTGCAGTAGCATCTTCTGAAGAAAAACAAAAAATAGCTAAAGAATATGGAGCAGACATAATCCTTGGATACGATAACTTAAAAGAAGAGTTAAAAACATTAACAGATGGAAAAGGTGTTGATGTTATTTTTGATCCTGTTGGTGGTGAGATATTTGATACAGTTGCAAGAACTATGGCCAGAAAGGGTCGACTTTTAGTTATTGGGTTTGCCTCAGGCACTATTCCTAAATTAGCTGTTAATCTAGCTTTAGTAAAAGAATTTAGCGTAGTTGGTGTTTTTTGGGGAGCTTTTGCAAGAGGTGAGCCTCAAGAATACGCAGGGAACATGATTGAATTATTTGATTGGCATCAAAAAGGTTTAGTTAAACCTTTAATTGAAGATCATTATAATTTATCTGATGCAGCCATGGTTCTAGAAAAAATATTAGGTAGAGGTGTTAAAGGAAAAGTTATTTTAAATCCTTAAATAAAACAACATCATCTAACAAATTATTTCTATCCAATAGTATTGCATTTTTTTTATTTATCGTTATATAATATTGCAATAATATTGCATTAAAGAATTAAAATTATATATGTAATTTTTTAAATATATAAAGGAATTAATTAAATGAGAAAAACGTTATACATTATATTTACGATTATAATTTTTGGATACAGTTCTTCACAATCTTTTGCTGAAAAACGTCAATTGGAAAGCCATGAGCATGGAGTAAGTAAATTACAAATTGTAATCGAGAAAAACATTATTCAATATGAACTTGAAGCCCCTGCAAATGATATAGTTGGATTTGAAAACTCTCCTAAAAATGAACAGCAGAAAGAATCTATAAATAAAGCTATTAATTTGTTTAAGAATACCGATGGATTATTTACTACATCATCTAAAGCTAATTGTAGATCTAGCAAAATTGATATTGAATTTGAAGTTGAAGGTACTCATGCAGGGTTTCATGCAAAATGGAATAGTAAATGTAAAAAAATATCTGAATTGAAAGAATTAACGACTATGTTTTTTCAAATATTTCCAAAAGCTGAAGAATTAGAAGTTCAGATAATTTCTGAGAAAAGTCAAAGTGCTGTTGAATGGGAAAGTGATACTAAAACAATTAAAATCCCAAAAATCCATAATTAAATTAAGTTTTATAAAACCCATGAAAAATATTCGATCAGCAATCCAATTATCTGATTTATGCTTTTCATGGGGTAATTCAGCAAACGACTTTAACTTCAAACTTAATAATTTTGTTTTACCTGTAAATACAAGTGGAATTATTTTGGGGTCTTCTGGTTCAGGAAAATCTACGCTCTTAGGTATTATTAGCGGCATCATAAAACCTAATGTTGGTGTTATTAAAGTATTAGGAGAAGATCTTTTTAAAATGACAGGCTCACAAAGAGATAGATTTCGAGCAGACAATATAGGAATTATATTTCAACAGTTCAACCTCATACCTTATCTTTCAACATTAGAAAACGTTCTATTACCATTAAGGTTATCCTTAAAAAGAAGAATATCATGTGGTTCTTCTAAAGAACAATATATTTACGAAGCAAAAAAGCTACTCGATGCATTAGGTGTATCATCAAAAAAGTTTGGAAATCAATTAGCTAGCACCTTATCAGTTGGTCAACAACAAAGAGTTGCAGCAGCTAGAGCTTTTATTGGTTCTCCTCCACTAATAATTGCAGATGAACCAACCTCTTCACTTGATGAAATAAGCGAAACAGATTTTCTTAAACAATTATTCAAGCAAACTAGTACTAACAAAACTACTTTATTATTGGTAAGTCATAACAAAAAAATTATTCCAAAATTTAATAAATCATTTGAAATCACTGATATTATTCAATCAACGTTAAGTCAGAAAACATAATATGTTAGTATTTAACCTTGCATACAAAAGTATAATGAATCGTAAATTAACATCATTACTTACTATTATATCTATTTCATTATCAGTAATTTTGATATTAAGCGTTGAAAAAATTCGAAAGTCCACAAGAACAAGTTTTATAAACACAATATCAGGAACAGATTTGGTTATTGGGCCTAGAGCAAGTGGAATTCAGCTTTTACTTTATTCTGTTTTTCATATGGGAGATGCAACAGCAAATATAACAATAAAAACAGTAGAAGACATTAAAAAAAGAAGTGAAATTGATTGGGTTGTTCCAATATCATTAGGCGATTCTCACAAAGGTTTTAGAGTAATAGGAACCACTAATAACTATTTCGAACGAATTCGTTATCGAAGAAATATGACTTTAAAATTTGACAAAGGAAATTCTTTTTCAAATCTTTTTGAAGCAGTTATTGGTAATGATGTTGCTAATTCATTAGGTTATAATGTAGGCGACAAAATCATTTTAGCACATGGAACTGGTGATGTAATTTTTGGAAAAGATCATAGCGACACCCCTTTTATAATATCTGGAATTTTAGAAAAAACTGGCACACCATCAGATCGAGCTGTAATAGTAAGCCTAGAGGCTATTGAAGCTATTCACATAGGTTGGAATTCCGGCACATATGACAAAAAAATTAAAACCGTAAAAGATTATAAAGCTATGAATTTAAAGCCTACAAATGTTACAGCTCTTTTTGTTGGACTTAAATCAAGAATGACAACTTTTTCATTTCAAAGATGGATAAACAGATATTCTCAAGAGCCTATTACGGCTATTCTTCCAGGAGTTGTTTTTGGAGAATTATGGTCTTTAATCGTTAATATAGAAAAAGCACTTTTAATAGTTACATCTATGGTTGTTTTCACAGCCTTACTTGGCATGATAGTTTCAATATTAAGTTCATTAAACGAACGTCGAAGAGAAATGGCCATTTTAAGATCATTGGGAGCAAAACCTATACACATATTCACTTTATTTATTACTGAATCTTCATGCATTGCTTTTTTAGGTGTATTTTCAGGAGCTACAGCTATGTATGCTTTACTTTTTACTTTCAAACCAATTATAGAAAAATTTACAGGACTTTATATTGAGATTACTTCTCCTGGAAACAATGAATTTATAATTATGTTGATTATTATATTAGCTAGTATAATTTCTGGGATCATTCCTGCTCTAAGAGCCTATTCTCTTTCACTATCAGATGGATTAATTGTAAAATCATGACATTAGAAAAAATAATAAAATCTTTATCTAAATTTTTAATTTTAACTTTTTTGTTAATTATTAATAATGTTTCACTGGCAGATAATAAAGAAATTTCATGGGATGATTTGGTGCCTAATGAAGAAACAGGAGTTAAAATAAATACAACTGATAAAAATACAAAAGGCATCCCAGATATTTCTGAATTTGGAGGCTCTAAAGAAGAATTAAATAGATTTTTAAATGATATGAAGGAATTTAAAAAACTACAAAAAAAAGATGCTCTTATAAATACTAAATTTGATGGAAGTAAGATAAAAATTCCTGGTTACATTGTGCCTCTTACTTTTGATGGAGATAATATAATTGAATTTCTCTTAGTTCCAAATTTAGGAGCATGCATTCATGTTCCACCTCCCCCCGCAAATCAAATCATTTATATTAAGTCTGCCAAAGGATTAAAAGCAGAACAGATTAACTCAGCTGTTTGGGTCTCTGGTATGCTAAATGCTAAATCTGTTTCTACAATTGTAGCAAACGTTGGTTATACTATAAATGAAGCTTCAGTGACTTCTTATTCATCATGGTAACATTTTGAACAATCAACTACCTATATAGTCTCACTGACACCCCAAATATTTGTTACCTGACTTGATAAAACTCCACCATTTCCATGGGCAATAGAAAGTTTTGCATTTGGAATCCAACCTCCATTTAACCTATCACCAACATTATCTCCAGAAGAGTTTCTTAATTGTCTAATTGCTTCTATAGTAACAAAAAGACCATACATTCCAGGATGAACACATGACAATCCTCCTCCATTTGTATTAACTGGCAAATTACCCAATGGACCTATATTATTGTTTTTAACCAAATCTATAGCTTCACCTTTATTACAAAATCCTAAATCTTCTAAAAATAATAATGTATTAATTGTAAACGCATCATAAAGTTGAATAGTATTCATATCTTTAGGTGAATACCCAGACATTGCAAAAGCTCTTTTTCCGCTATCTATAGCAGATGTCCTAACCAAATCAGGCATCTCAGAAACCATGCGATGATGATGCTCCATTGCTGCTCCTAAAAGATATATTGGTGTATTTTTTGTATCTTTTGCTCTATCAGCTCTTGTCATAACAACTGCCGCAGCACCATCTGTTACAAGACAACAATCAAGTTTACCTAAAGGGTCAACTATAGATCGAGCAGATAAAACATCATTTACTGATAGAGGACCATCATTATGAGTATAGGCTCTAGGGTTTAAAAGTGCCCAGTCACGAGCTGAAACAGCAACATTAGCAAGATCTTCTCGTGTGGCGCCAAATTCATACATATATCTTTTTGCAGCTAATGCATATGCAGTTACAGGCATTCTTGGTTCATATTGAGCTTCATATGGCATAGCTTCAGAAATAGTTTTAAAGCCACCAATACTTTTCTGATTAGAACCATATGCAACAACTGCAACATTAATTAAACCAGCATCAAGAGCCATTGCAGCTGTTAAAATATGTGAAAGAAAACTTGATCCACCAATTTGAGAACCATCGGCAAATTTAGGTTTTACACCAAGATATTCTGATAATGACATTGCAGCCATAGAATGAAAAGCTGTGGCAGCAAAAACACCATCAACTTCACTTAACTTTATACCTGCATCATCTAAGGCATCATGAACGGAGTTTGCCATTATTTCCATAGCACTCCAGCCCTTAGCAATTCCACAACCACTTTCAGCCAAACCAACTACAGCTGTTTTACCTTTTAACTTATTTATATCATTATAATCCATTAATGTTATCCCTCTACAATATCAAAAATTATGGCCGGCTCTCCTTTTAAAGAAGAAATTCTAGCTTTAACCTTTTGTCCAATGACAACTTGATCAGGTGCCACTCCTTCAATTTTTGCCATCATTCTTGGTCCTTCTTGAAGAGTAATTAAAGATATGTTAAAATCGCCTCCTTTTTCTGGCAATCTTCTATTACAACTAGTACTATAAACAATCCCATTTCCTGAAGCTTCAACCCATTCTAAATCACGTTCTCCTGTTCCAGGAAAAGCTACTCTTGGGTGGAAGAAAAATTCATTTAAACTTTTACTTTTTTGTATCATGAATTTACCTTCTGTAAGATAATTCTTAAATTGTTGTTCTGGACCTATAGAACCTTTTAAGTTTTCTGGCATTTTTTCTCCTCAGAATAAAAAGTAGTTATTTGGTTATAATCAAAGCATCAAGAGCAATTATTTGATCTTGGCTTACAATCACTGGGTTCATTTCGACTTGATCGACTTGATCTTTATTAGCTGCAATAAAATTGGACAAAGTAACCATTAACTTTGTCAAAGCTTTTACATCAATTGACACTTGCCCTCTAGCACCATAAAACAAATCTTTACACTTTAGAGAAAGGATCATTTCTTCAGCTTTTTCATTTGATAAAGGAGCTTCTGCAAAAATAATATCTTTCATGATCTCAGCATATATACCACCAAGCCCAAACATAATAATAGGGCCAAAAACCGGATCAATTTTAGCACCCAATATACATTCAAAACCCCCTTGAATCATTGGAGAAAGCATTACACCTTCAATTTTAGCATTAGGGGCATTCTTTTTTACATTCGACAATATTTGTTCATAAGCTTTTTTTGCTTGTTCAACACCTTCAATATTTAATATGACACCACCAACATCCGTTTTATGTTGAATCTCAGATGAAACTATTTTCATCACGTATTTGTTCTGGTTTTCATTAAATATCGCAGATAATTCGTCTATATTATTAATTAAAAAAGACGAAACTATTGGTAAACCAGCTTCTCTTAAAATTTCACTGCAATCAATTTCATTTAATTTTTTTTGAGGAATTTTAACTAAAAAGTCAGTTTCATTAAAATTGTTTTTAAATTTATTCTCATTAAACTTTTCACCAAAAAACATTAAAGCAGACATGGCTACGACAGCTCTAGTAGGGTCCTCTATACATATAAAACCTTCATCTTCAAAAGTCTTAACTATTTCTTCTGAAGCAACCATACAGTTAATAAAAAGTTTTTCTTCGTAACCTGTCATTGCTTGCTTTAAAGATGAAAGTAATGGCTTTGCTATCACAGGCGATCCAGCAGCAGATGTCCAAAATCCAATTAATGCATCATAACCACCTCTAGATAACATTAAGTCAGTAAATTTTGGAACAATAGTTAAATCATTAAAAAACTGAGCAGTGACATCTACCGGATTCATTGGAGAAGCAAAAGGAACAAGTTCTTTTAATATATCTTGGGCATCCTGTGGCATTGGTCCAACTGTTAAACCTACATCAGACGCAGCATCAGCCATCAAAACACCTCCACCACCGGAAATTGTTACAATACCTAAATTTTTACCTACAGGAAAAATTCTAGGTTTAGTGGCATAAGCAACATCAAGCATTTCTTCAGTACTTTTAACTCTGTAAGCACCATGAGCTCTTAAAACTTCATCATAAATAGCATCTTCTCCAGCTAATGAAGCTGTGTGGGAATTTGCCGCTGCTGCTCCAACTTCTGATCTACCAACTTTCATAAATATTACAGGCTTCTTTTCAGATCTTGCTGTGTCTAAAGCTTTTGTAAATTGAGGTCCATTTTTAACACTTTCTGCATAAGCCATTATGGTATGTACTTCAGGATCTTCAGCCATTAATTGAATTGTTTCTCCAACGGACAAATCTACTTCGTTCCCAGTAGTCATCCAATACGTAATATCAAGACCTCTCTCTTGGGCAACCATATAAATATGACTTCCATATGCCCCAGATTGACTTGCAATTGCAAAACCGCCTGGTTTAGGGTTTGTTCTATTAACTGTTGAAGTAAAAGTAGGGAAAAAATTATTAGACGAATTAAACAGACCTAAACAATTTGGACCTATAACTCTAAGACCACTTTCTTGACTAATTTTTTTGATTTGATTTTGTAAAATTTCACCTTGAATGCCAATTTCTGAAAATCCAGATGAGAATATTAATGCTGTTTTTGCTTTTTTAATAACTGCTTCTTCTAATACAGATACAACTATTTTAGATGGAACAGAAACTAAAACAAAATCAAGATCTTCTTTAACGTCAAGTAAGCTAGAATAAGCTTTTATACCTTGAACTGTGTCTCTATTAGGATTAATTGGATATACTTCACCAGTAAATTTTTTTTCAATCATATTAGCTAGAGGTCTTCCTCCAATTCTAGTTTTGGTATCAGAAGCACCAACAATTGCTATTGATTTAGGTGACATTATTTCTTTTAAAGTCGTCATTTTAAGCCTTTTTTGTATATACAATTTTCAAAACAAATATAAACTACAATAAATAATAAACTTGTTAAATACTTAATTTAAATTTTATTGAATTTTGAAGTTAAAATGCCAAAAATTGTAATTTTAAGCTGCTTTATACAAATGATTTCCATGACTGGATTTGCAGTTTGGCCAATTTATCTTATTGAACTTCAAAAATCATGGAATTTAAGTAATAGTGAAGCCGGATGGATTAGTGGATCATTTTATATTGGTTATGTAATAGCTACACCATTATTAGTTAGTATGACTGATACTTTTGATGCAAGAAAAGTTTATTTTTTTTCATCTCTTTTAGGTTGTTTAGGTCTCTTATCTTTTTCATTTTTTGCTAGTAATGCTATTAATGCTTCCATTTGTTGGTCTCTTGTTGGAGCAGGTCTTGCAGGCACATATATGCCAGGGTTACAAATATTAAATTCTAGACTAAATAAAGTATCAAGGGAAAAGTATGTTGCTATTTACACTTCTTTTTTTGGATTAGGAATAGCCTTTTCTTTTTCTATTTTTGGAATATTAAAGAGTTATAATGTTGAATGGGAAAATGCTTTTTTATATGCTTCAATTATTTTATTGATATGCTCTTTTCCTTTATTATTTTTTTCAGGTGAAGAAATTGAAGAAAGAAAAAGAAAAAAATATGAAGGTATAATCAAGGTAATTATTCCAATTTTTAGTACCTTTAAAAATAAAAAAGCCCTGCCATTTATTCTTGGTTATGGCGGTCATACCTATGAATTGTTTGGATTTAGAAGTTGGACATTTCCATGCATTTTATTTCTGTCAACTCATTTTCAAACTCCATTGTCTGATGCCGTAATTGCTAATGCAATTGGATTAATGGGTTTTTTAGGAATTTTTGCATCTATATATGGAGCTAAGTATTGCATTAACAAAGATAGAGCAAAAGTAGTAAGTAAAATGGGTCTCATATGTTTTATTGGATCAATTATAACTGCCATATCCTTTTGGTTTAGCTTCTGGTTGGCTCTTTTAATGCTTTTTATCTATAATGCACTAATTGTACTTGATTCAGGATCTTTGACAACTGGAGTAGTTATTAATGGAAACCCAGAGGACAGAGGAGTAAGATTAGCTTTACATTCTATGGTTGGATTTTTGGGAGGAGCATTAGGTGGTCCAATCGTTGGATTTGTTTTGGATAATTTTGGAGGACAGTCTAGTCATGTCGCTTGGTTTTTATCTTTTTTATGTCTGGGGCTAGGATCTCTTTTCTCTAGCTTAATTTTGAAATATTATTATTTTTCAAATATTAAATTTAAATAGTTTCCTTGTTAAGTTTTATTTAATGATTATATGTCTCAAGTAACTCAATGGAGAAAATTTATGAATACAAAAATTTTACTTAACGAACGGCCTCACGGCGAACCAACACTTCAAAACTTTAAAACAGTTAAGGATGAGATAAGAGATCCCAATGATGGTGAAGTTCTTTTAAAAACAATATATATGTCCTTAGATCCATACATGCGTGGAAGAATGAATGATGCTAAAAGCTATGCTAAAGCATTAGAGATTGGTGATGTAATGGAAGCTGGCGCCTTAAGCCAAGTGATTAAAAGTAAATCCAATGATTTTAAAGAAGGTGATTTTGTAGAAGGTAGAACTGGATGGCAAGATAACCCAACTGTAAATGCTAAAGAACTGAGAAAAATTGACCCTGCAATGGCTCCACTCTCAACATCTATTGGTGTGTTAGGCATGCCTGGTACTACTGCTTATGTTGGAATGCATAATTTTGCTAAGCCACAAAAAGGAGAAACTATTGTTGTATCTGCTGCCTCTGGAGCAGTTGGAGCTACAGTTGGACAAATTGGAAAAATATATGGATGTAGAGTTGTAGGCGTAGCAGGTTCAGAAGAAAAATGTAATTTTACAAAGTCTGAATTAGGATTTGATGAGTGTGTAAATTATAAAGATCCTGATTTTAAAGACAAACTAAAATCAGCATGTCCTGATGGTATAGATATCTATTGGGAAAATGTTGGTGGAATAACCTTTGAAAATGTAATGCCACTCCTAAATGATTATGCAAGAATTCCAGTTTGTGGATTAATTTCTTTATATAATGCAACCAGCTTGCCAGGTGGAGAAGATAGACTTCCACTTTTATTTAGACAAATATTAACTAAGAGAATGATGATTAAAGGTTTTATAGTATTCAATCATTATGATCAAAGAGATGAATCTATTATTGAGCTTTCTAAATGGATAAAAGAGGGAAAAATCAAATATAAAGAAGATTTTGTAGAAGGTCTTGAAAATGCACCAAATGCTTTTATTGGTTTATTAAATGGAAAGAACTTTGGTAAACTTATTGTAAAAGTAAATCCAGATCCAACTATGTAAATAATATATTAGTTTTGATAGCCTTAATTCAGGCTATCAAAATTTTTATTGTTTTTTACTAAATTAATCAACAGCTCAGGTGGAGACCAGAATCTAGGATCTTCTTCAGAAAATTTCTGTATATTTAATAATATTTCATCTAATCCAACCATATCAGCGTATTTCATTGGACCTCCTCTCCATCTTGGAAATCCATACCCATTAGTGTAAACAACATCTATATCTGATGGACGAACTGCAATCTTTTCTTGTAGTATTTTAACTCCTTCATAAACCATGGCAGCTAAATATCTATCTAATATTTCTTGATCAGAAAATGTTTTTACTTTGATACCTACTCTTTGCCTTTCAGAGTTACAAATTACATCAATTTCAGGATTAGGTGTTAAAGGCTTTATATTATCACCATAAAGATAATAACCTTTAGAAGTTTTTTGTCCAAACCAACCATTTTCACAAACTCTATCTGCTATTTCTACATATCGATCATCTTTATGACGAAATGGAGCTTTTCTTTTTCTAGTAGCCCAGCCAATATCACCTCCAGCTAGATCTATTACTTGAAAAACTCCCATAGCACATCCAAAGTCTCTTAACACTTTGTCAATATGAAATGGGCTAGCTCCATCTTCAACCATATGATAAGTGCCAATTAAGTATTTAGAAAGAATTCTATTTCCAATAAATCCATCACAAACACCAGAACGGACAGGAACTTTTTTCATTCTTTTTGCTAATAAGAAAGCTGTAGCAACAGTATCATCAGAAGTCTTGTTTGCGACCACTATTTCAAGTAATTTCATAATATTAGCAGGAGAGAAAAAATGAAGCCCAATTACCCTACTTGGATTTTCAACTACTGAGGCTATCTCATTAACATCTAAATAGCTGGTGTTAGATGCTAAAATACATTCTTTACTACAAATTATATTTAGCTTAGCAAAAACTTGTTTTTTAATTTTCATGTTTTCAAAAACAGCTTCAATAACTAAATCTCTATCATTAAGATTATCCATATTGGTTACTGCTGTAAACAAACTCATGATTTTATTTTTTTGTTCAGAAGAAATTCTACCTAACTTAACATTTCGATCATAAGTTGCATTGATTTTTGTTAAAGCTTTCTCAATAGCTTCGTCATTCTGTTCTATCATTACAACAGAAAAACCTGCGTTCATTGCAGCCATTGAAATACCAGTACCCATGGTACCTCCTCCAATAACACCTATTTTTTTAAGTTCTTTAGGTTTGCCTAATTCTAGCTCAGGAACTTTTGTTATTGCTCTCTCTGCAAAAAAAGAGTGAATTAAGCCTTGTCTTTGAGGACTTTCAATACATTCTTTAAACAACCTTCTTTCATTATCTATAGCATTAGGAAAGCTTAAATTTAATCCCTCTTCAACTGATTTGATAATAGCGTGGGGAGAAAAGAGATTTTTAGCTTTAATTAAAGTTTCAGATTTAATTTTTTCTATTGTCTTTTTTATTTCATCTAAATTATCAATTTTATCACTTATTTCTGAGGTAGGACGGACATCACTATTTCTTTTAAGTAATCTCTTTGCATATGATATTCCGTTTTTTACCGTATCATCATCTTCAGCTATTTCATCAATAATTCCATTTTTAAATGCTTCATCTATATTTACATGCCTGCCTGTTAACATCATATCTAAAGCCATGGAAACTCCACATAATCTTGGAAGACGTTGAGTTCCTCCAGCGCCTGGAAGAATTCCTAACAAAACCTCAGGAAGTCCAACTTTAGTCTTTGGAGCTGCAATTCTATAATGAGCAGACATTGCAACTTCAAGGCCTCCACCTAAAGGAGTGCCATGTAAAGAAGCTACAACAATCTTGTCTAATCTCTCAATTTTATCACATACTTCACTTAAAATTGGTCCATCTACATTTTTTCCAAACTCTTTAATATCTGCCCCTGCTAAAAAAGTTCTTCCAGGTGCGGCGATTACTATTGCTTTGATTAAACTATTCGACCCAAGCTCATTAATACTATTTAACAACCCTTTTCGAACAGAAGCACTAATTGCATTTACAGGAGGATTCGAAATTTCAATTAACCCAATTTCATCTATTATCGTATGTTTAACTTCAGTCATTTAGTCCTCATCAATTAAAGTAGTTTATTTTTAGCGTCTTGATACTCATTATTAATTCTTTTTACTAAATCCTTAGCAGGCAGAATTGACTTTACAGCAGATATACCTTGCCCAGAACCCCATATTTCTTTCCAACTTTTTGGCTTTGATGCTCCTGAACTAAAATTCATTTTACTATTATCACTGATTTCAAGATTATGAGGATCTAATCCCTGCGCTTCAATAGATCCTTTTAAATAGTTACCATGAACTCCAGTGAAAAGATTAGTATAGATAATATCATCAGCAGATGAGTTTGTTATCATTTCTTTGTAACGTTGATCTGCATTAGCCTCATTAGTAGCAATAAATGCCGACCCAATATAAGCTAAATCTGCCCCCATAGCTTGGGCAGCTAACACAGCTCCTCCATTAGCTATTGATCCAGATAACAATAATGTCCCATCAAACCATTCACGTATTTCTTGAATTAAGGCAAATGGTGATAAAGTTCCAGCATGCCCTCCTGCTCCTGCAGCTACGGCTACAAGCCCATCAGCTCCTTTATCAATTGCTTTTTTTGCAAAAAAATTATTTATTACATCATGTAAAACTATTCCATTAACTTCATGAGCTACTTTATTTACTTCTGGCCTAGCTCCTAATGATGTAATCCAAATAGGTGCATTCCATTTAGCACAAATATCAATATCTTTTTCAAGTCTAACATTAGATTTATGAACAATATGATTAACAGCATATGGTGCAGCTGGGTTTTCAGGATTTTCTTGATTAAATTTATCTAACTCTTCATTGATTTTTTTAAGCCAGGATTCCAACATATTTGGTTCTCCTTTCTCTTCCCTTGCATTTAAACATGGAAAAGAACCAACTATACCAGCTTTACATTGAGCTATGACTAAATCAGGGTTTGATATTATAAATAAAGGTGATCCAACAATAGGAATTTTTAATTTATCTAAAGGCGATATAAGCGTCAAAATTATTCCTTCTAACTATTTATTATTAATTTATTTAACACGCGAACTATATAAGCATCAATTTATTTTATTATTCTTTTTGATTTTTTATTCATATTGAATATTATAGAACAAAATATTGGGAGTTTACAATGAATTTAAGTGATGCTGATTTAAAAAAATTTGATGAAGATGGTTATTTATTTTTTCCAAAAATGTTTAATTCTGAAGAGGCTTCCTTGTTAAAAAAAGAAGCTGATAAAGTATATTCAGAAGATAGAAAAGAAGTATGGAAAGAAAGTTCTGGCGTTGCAAGAACAGCATTTGCTGCCCACAAATATAATGAAGCATTTAGTCGCCTAGGATCTCACCCAAGATTAATTGACCCTGTCACACAAGTGTTAGACGGAGACATATACATGCATCAATTTAAGTTAAATGCTAAAGCAGCATTTGATGGAGCAGTATGGCAATGGCATCAAGATTATGGAACGTGGAAAAGAGATGACGGAATGCCCGAACCTAGAGCAATGAATATAGCGGTTTTTCTTGACGATGTTACAGCTGCTAACGGTCCCTTATTATTTATTCCTGGCAGTCATAAGGTAGGGGTTATTGAGGCAGGACATGATTTAGAAACAACAAGTTATCCTCTTTGGACTCTAGATAATGAAAAAGTTCTTGAGTTAGCTAAAAGGGGTGGCTGTGTTGCTCCTACTGGTCCAGCAGGAAGTATGCTTATGTTTTCTTCATTACTTGTTCATGCAAGCCCTCCAAATATTTCACCATTTGGAAGGACAATTGTTTATCTTTCACTATGTCATGTAGACAACCATATACGTGAATTCAAACGTGAAGAATGGATTGCTCATAGAGACTTTACCCCTATTTCACCACTTAATGACAATTGTTTATCAGAATTAGTTAATCAACAAGTAAGTGCTGCTGAATAATTTAAAATAATACTTTAAATTAAAAAAATTATTTTAAAAAATTAACAAGAAAAGAGACATAAATTTGTCATTCATCGACTCTGTATCAAATTTTAGAGATGCTGGAATAGGCTCTAAAATGAAAAAAAATCTATTATTCAGATGTGCCAAATTAAGTACATTAAATGAAGAAGACATTGATAAAATAGAAAAATTAAATCCTCATGCAATAATTGATTTTAGGGATCCTAAAGAAATAAATAAGGCTCCAGATAATTTATCAAAAGATTTATTAAAAAAATATATTAGCCTCCCTATTTCTGCCAGTACTTTAAATAGAATGGTAATTCAAAAAAATATAGATGGTGACAATGAGTTAACTTATGAAAATGTTATGGAAGAGAGTTATAAATTATATATAAATAATCATCAACACGTTTGGAAAGAGTTTTTAAAAATTTTATTAAGTTCAAACAACCATCCTGTCATATTTCATTGCTCAGCAGGAAAAGATAGAACAGGAATAGCAAGCTTTATAATTCAAAAAATATGTGACAATCCAATTGAGTTGATTTTTGAAAATTATATTCTTTCAAATAAATTATTAACAATTAAAGCAGCCACAGCAGAACAAACAACCTCTTCTAGCAATGATTATCAAATGGTAACTAGAATAATGCTAGAAACTCTTGGGAAAGTTCAAAAGTCATACTTAATTTCTGCAATTAATGAAATAGAAAGTAAATTTCAGACCCTTGAAAAATATATAATTCAAGAACTTGGATTTAAAGAAACAGATATTCATGATTTAAAAAAATTATATTGTAATTAAAAAGGTTTATAAATGTTTTTACAAAAAGCAATTTCCAAAAGAATAGATGACAACAATCCAGTAAAAGTAGCATTAATTGGAGCAGGTAAATTTGGCTCTATGTTTTTAAGTCAAGTGCCTTCAACAAAAGGATTAGAAGTTACAGTAATAGCTGACTTGAATCCTGAAAATGCAAAAAAAGCATGTAGAAATGTTGGTTGGACCGAGGATTTAATAAATAAAACGCAATTTGTTGATGATGCATTGAAAGCAATAAAAATGTCTGAAGTAGAAGTTGTTGTAGAAGCTACTGGCTTTCCACCTGCAGGAATAGAACATGCAAGACACTCTTTCCAAAATGGCAAACATATAGTGATGGTTAATGTTGAAGCTGATGTACTGGCTGGATCAGCCCTAGCTAAAGAAGCTGAACAAGCTGGCGTAGTATATTCAATGGCATACGGAGATCAACCTGCGTTAACAGCTGAAATAGTTGAATGGGCAAGAGCATCAGGGTTTCATGTTAGCAGTGCAGGGAAAGGAACAAGATATCAACCCGCTTACCATCAATCTACTCCAGATACAGTTTGGGATTTTTACGGACTTTCTCATGAGGAAGCAAAAAAAGCTGGAATGAATGCAAAAATGTTTAATTCATTTTTAGATGGAACTAAATCAGCACTAGAAATGGCCGCTATAGCTAACGCGTGTGATTTAAAAGTTCCATACGATGGTTTGTTGTTTCCAGCTTGTGGAATGGATGATTTAGCTCAAATTCTTAAACCAAAAGAATATGGTGGAGTATTAAGTGAAAATGGTCAAGTTGAAGTAGTTTCATCACTTGAAAGAGATGGAAGACCTGTTTTTAAAGACTTGAGATGGGGAGTTTACGCTGTATTGCAAGCACCTAACGATTATGCAGCTTCATGCTTTAAACA
>Ga0209192_10000507_pt1 | contig 37726 bp, 31 predicted proteins | sample ArcticOcean_MG_C_11_FD_187433 | JGI IMG/M metagenome (GOLD analysis project Ga0209192, IMG submission 187433) | Marine microbial communities from western Arctic Ocean - ArcticOcean_MG_CB2_154 (SPAdes) (version 2) | ecosystem: Environmental > Aquatic > Marine > Oceanic | place: Arctic Ocean... | reverse complement strand
ATTATAATAATAAGCAATTTAAAAACAAACGAATGAACATAAACGAAAAATTAGCGACAATCCAAACAAAGTTTAAATCGAAAAAAAGTAGATTTAACTCCTTCGGCAAGTACAACTTCAGATCAGCCGAAGATATCCTAGAAGCAACAAAACCCTTTCTATTAGAGTTAGGAGTATCAGTTACAATTAAAGAAGAAATCATAAGTGTTGATCCATTACCAATGATGCAGTCTACTGCAAAAGTTAGTGATGGTGAAGGAAACTTTATAGATGCTACTGCAATTGTAGGTGTTGATCTAAATCAAAAAGGTATGAACGTACCTCAACAATTTGGATCTGCCTCTTCGTATGCAAAAAAGTATGCGTTAGGCAATTTGTTTTTAATAGATGATACAGCGGATAGTGACGCTACAAATGACCATGGCAAGAAGAAGTTCAAGCCACCAACAACATCAAAACCAACTTTAACCTCGAAAAAAGATCCAGCTTATGAAAAAGCGGTTCAATATGTGACAGCAGGCGGTAAAGTAGCGGCTATAAAAGCCAAGTACAGTCTATCACAAGAGATAGAACAACAATTAACAACACTGTAGTATGAACAAACAAGAGGTTTTAAAAGCGTTAGAAGATGATACTAATTATTACGGAGACTTTGGTAAAAAGTATTTAAGTAATTCAGACATATCTACGCTATTAACAAACCCTTTAGCTTTAGGCAAAGGTCTAGCACCAAGGCCCGCGTTTCTAGTTGGTGGATATTTCCACACAGCTATTCTAGAACCTGAAAAACTTAAAAATTTCAAGATCGTAGAGGCTACAACTAGAAATACTAAAGCTTACAAGGAGATTTCAGGTGGTGAAATATGTTTACTACAACACGAAGTTGATCAAATAGAGTTAATGACAGAAAAGATGCTAAGCAACGAAGTATGTAGAGACTTAATAAGATTAGGTAAAGTAGAGTATGAACAACCTGGGATTACAGAGCTTGAAGGTCATATGTGGAAAGGTAAAGCAGATATTGTAAACCACGATGAAAAACTGATTATCGATTTAAAGACGACAGCAGACATCACAAAGTTTAAGTATTCAGCATCCAAATATAACTACGACAGTCAAGCTTATATTTATAGTAAGCTATTTGGTTATGAAATGTTATTTATTGTAATAGATAAAAACACACATCAAATAGGTATCTTTGATTGCTCTCCAGAGTTTTATGCTCGAGGCAAAGATAAAGTAGAAAGAGCAGTGCAGGCTTATGAATTGTTTTATAAGTCTGAGGATTTTGATCCTAAACAATATTTTTTAACTAAAACACTTTAAAAATGGCATCAATAATTAAAGCAAGCATTAATTTAAACGAAATACCTAAAGACAAGATCATCATAGGTAAAAAAGGTAAATATTTACCTATAACAATAACGTTAAACGACGAAGTTGATCAATTTGGCAATCAAGGTCCTGTAATAGTAGATCAAACTAAAGAAGAAAGAGAAGCGAAAGTTGCTAAAACTTATTTAGGTAATGTAAAAGTTGTATGGACAAATGGAGACAACGTAGCTGCAGCTCCTCGTACTGACCAACCACGAGCTGCTGCATTTGTAGCTGAAGCAGGTGATGATGATCTACCGTTTTAATGCAATGTGAAATGTGCAATGAAATCATGACTAAGTGTGATTTTGATTATTGCGACATATGTCCAGACTGCTTAGACGGAGATTAACAATTAAATTAAATTAAATGCAGACAACAGAGATCAATGGATTTTTGATTGATGAATTCAATCAACATAAGCTTGAAGAGGGCAAGAAACAAGGGGTTTGCCCTTTGTGTTCCTCTGATAGAAAACCTAAGAATACTAAAGCAAAGTGTGCTTCGTATGATTGGGAACGTGGTCTCGGTACTTGTCACAACTGTAATACATCATTTCAATTACATACGTATCAACGTAAAGGTGCTAGTGAAAAGGTTTATGTAAGACCAACTGTAAAAGTTGATGTTGAACGACCTGAATTCGTTAGCGACAAAGTAATTGAATGGTTTAAAACTAGAGGAATATCAACTCAAACTCTTATTGATCTTCGGATCGATGAGGGTCCTGAGTATATGCCTCAGACCGGTAAAACCGAGAACGTTATAAAGTTTAATTACTTCATGGGCGATCAACTTATTAATATTAAGTATCGCGATGGACGAAAGAACTTTAAATTATATAAGGGTGCTGAGAAAGTATTCTATAATATAAATAGTATAATAGGATTCGAGTATTGTATAATAGTTGAGGGTGAGATGGATGTGTTAGCTTTACACGAAGCGGGTATAACTAATGCTGTATCAGTACCTAATGGCGCTACATTAAATAATAATAATTTAGACTATCTTGACAATTGTATTGATTACTTTGAAGACAAAGAAAAAGTAATATTAGCTGTTGATTCAGACGAAGCAGGTCAAGCATTACAATCAGAATTAGTCCGTAGACTTGGAGCTGAAGTTTGTTATCTAGCGTCATTTGACGACTGTAAAGATGCTAATGAATATCTACAAAAATATGGAAAAGAAAAACTATCAGAGCGTATTTCAGGGGCAAGACCAGTACCGCTTGAGAATGTTACAACGTTCAAAGATATTGAAGATGAAGTCACGGACTTTGTTCGCAATGGCTTTAAGAAAGGATTTCAAGTTGGGTTGTCTAATTTTGATGAGATCTTTTCAACATACACTGGTCAATTCATTACTGTTACTGGTATTCCTAGTTCCGGTAAGAGTGATTTCGTCGATCAAATGGTTGTCGGATATAATAATAACTATGGATGGAAAACAGCGTTTGCGTCGCCAGAAAATCAACCAACTTATCTACACGCTCATAAGTTAATGCGTAAAACCTGGCAAGGTATGCCTGTGGCTGAAGATATAAACGGAGATAAATGGAATCAAATAGCAGATCATTGTAATAGCAGTTACTTTCACATAGACATGGAGCGTTATACTCTAGAATCTGTACTTCGCAAAGGAGCAGAGTTAGTTAAACGCAAAGGTATTAAATGTTTAGTTATTGATCCATTTAATAAAGTTAGAGATCTTGGTGGTTCTGACGATGTTAATAGGTATACTATGGAATACTTAAGTAAAATAGAAATATTTGCTAAAAAGTATGATGTATTAGTATTTGTAGTTGCTCACCCAACTAAAATGTACAAAGATAAAGACGGTAAAATGGAAGAACCAAATATGTACAATATTAAAGGTGGCGGCGAATGGTACGATGCATCTTATCACGGTATATTAGTTCATAGAGACTATGAGCAGCAGACCGTTAAAGCTAAAGTATTAAAAGTTAAGTTTCAAAACCTAGGTGAAAACGGAGCAGAAGCTAATTTCAAATGGGAACCAAAGTCTGGTTGTTTTATACCTCATGAGCAAATTAATTTAGCCGGTGAAAAAATGCCATGGGAATAAATGGCTAAAAAAAAACCAGGAGATATGGGCGAGTACATAGCAAGCCCTGAACAGTGGGAAGCTTATAGGTGGTGTATAAGAAACGCTATACACGTATCACCTAAAGCATTAACAGATGCTCGCTGGACAATAACAATAACAAACAAAGGAATAACTAATCAAGACCCTGAAAGCTACGTAAGAGTAGTTATTTGGGAGACAGTCTTTAAATATTATAAATATTATTATGACAAATACAAGATTTGATAATGCAAATGAGGCTTACGAATTTTTGTTAGATAAAACCATAAGGCACGGTGAAGATTTTGATAATACTAAAGCTTTATTTAATTGTGGTTTTTACATAATGAATCCGCAAAAAAATCATATCACAAACAAAGAACGTAAATGGAGTTTAAAGTATGCAGAAGCTGAATGGCAATGGTACTTATCAGGCGATCCAAGCATTAGTAAGCTAGGAGAACTATACGGTAAAATACCTCCTATATGGGAAAAGATGGCTGACAGCGAGGGTAATGTAAGATCTAATTATGGTTGGCAATGGAAACGTAATGCTCAAATAGATTATGTTACAGCTAAGCTTAAAACAAACCCTAAGACTAGACATGCTGCAATAAGTATATTTGATGGTAAAGAATTTGATACATATCGCAACGACACACCATGTACTTATGCGGTTCAATTCACAATCATTGACAATAAGCTTTGTATGTCTGTCTATATGCGTTCTAACGACATCTGGTACGGTTTCTGCAATGATCAGTATCAATTCTCATCATTACAAAAAATGGTTGCATACAGACTGAATTTAGAAATCGGTTGGTACTACCATCACGCGCATAACATGCATTTATATAACAATAAAATTTAAAACTTATGTATTATTTATACCACATACCAGGTAAAAAGATTGGCGTTACGCGTAATCTTAATACTAGGGTAACCCTTATACAAGGCTATAAGGAGAATGAGTATGAAGTTCTTGAACAGTCAGACGATATAGATTATATATCAGACCGTGAAATAGAACTTCAAAAGTCTTACGGCTATAAAGTCGATATGAAAAAATATAAAAACTTATTTAATAAAATGAAAATAAACGCAACAGAACAAACATCAACATTTAATTGCCCAGTGAACAAACTAAAAGGTAGGTTAATGGATAATATAGGTATGACGTGGGAAACAACATACGGGAAACTACATATAGATAGGGATCATATACCTTGGATAATGGCAAATGCAAAAACATCTATGTTTAACGAAGGTAGATCTTATATTTACAATAAAGCTTTTTATGAAGCATTTTTTAATCCTAGTGTAAGATCTGAAACTGATCCACTAGACCATTTGAAAATGCCACATTTGCGAATCTTGCCAGATAAACCTAATAATTCTTTGAATAAAAACGAAAGGTTTGAGCTTATAAGACAATGGGCATCTAAAAGAGGTATACTAGATAAAGGTAATTCTCATACGCAATATGTTAAGCTTATGGAAGAGGCTGGTGAGTTAGCTCAAGCGCTACTTAATAAAGATACATACGAAATTAAAGATGCTATTGGCGACATGGTTGTTGTGTTAACTAATTTAGCTGCGCTTGAAGGAATGACGATTGAAAACTGTATTGATTCAGCGTACAATGAAATAGCTAACCGCACAGGTACAATGCTAAATGGAACATTTGTTAAAACAGGGACACTACAAACATTATGAAAATAAAAACAGAAGATAAAATAGTTCAACAAGTCTTAAGAAAGATGGACGAACGTAGTTTAATAGGTCAGAAAAAGTACGGAGCAACTATGATGGAAGAGATTGAAGGCCAAGAAAAAGACCTTGATCGTTTCTTAGTTGATGTACAAGAAGAGTTGATGGATGCTTTGCTGTATATAGAAGCAGCAAGGCGCTGTTTAACCGACGAAGTTGAAGAGGTTATGTTAAAAAGAACAGAAGTTTATGAAGAAAGCATTTAAAAGAAAAAAAGGTCCTGTACAGTCGAAGAAGATATCATATGATGGTATCAACTTTGCCTCCGGGCTTGAGCGTTATATGTATATGGCTTTAAGAAAAGCTAAAATAACGTCTTTATATGAAGGTCAAACTTTTGAATTGTCAGAAGCTTTTGAATTTCCTTTTGAATCATATGAAAGATGTGGTAATGGTAAAGGGGAATACAAAAATAGAGGTAATAAAAAAATACTTAATATAAAATATACACCAGACTTTGTAGGTAAGGGTTTTATAATTGAAACTAAAGGTAGAGCTAATGAATCATTTCCACTTAGATGGAAATTGTTTAAAAAACTTATAACAGAAAGAAGATTAGGACCACTTACGTTATACAAACCACAAAATCATAAAGAATGCGACGAGACAGTAAGATTAATCCTCAACTCTCAAAAATAATAGCAAGACAAAAATATGCTGAACGTAAAATTGATACGTGGTGGAAATGGAGTTGGGAAACCAGAAATAAAATAGTCTACAAAGAGCTTGTAGAAATTCAAACAAAATATGGAATAAAATGTTATGGAATTGAATAATAAAAAAAAAGGATGGTCATTAAGTTTAGGGTTTTATCCAGGAATATTGTTTGGCTTTAGGTCATACGAAGAACCAGAGCAAACAACGCACGTGTTATACATACCTTTTGTAGATCTAGCTTTAGAGGTTTTTTACGGTGACTTACTTTAATGGGGCTTTTCGATGAGCGCATAGCGTACAAGCCGTTTGAATACCCTGAATATTACACTGAAGGTTGGTTAAAACAAGCACAAGCATTTTGGTTACATACTGAAATCTCAATGCAGAGTGATATAAAAGATTGGAATGAAAAACTTAACAAAAAAGAAAAACATCTTGTTGGAAACATCTTGCTCGGCTTTGCTCAAACAGAATGCGCAGTGTCGGACTATTGGACCCAAAAAGTCGTTGGCTGGTTTCCAAAGCACGAAATCCGCCAGATGGCAATGATGTTTGGATCACAAGAAACAATTCATGCAGTTGCTTACAGTTATTTAAACGAAACATTAAAGTTAGAAGACTATGAGGCATTTTTACACGAGCCTGCTACAGCTGAGCGTTTTGATAATCTTGTTGCTTACGATGGCAACAACCCAACTGGTATTGCTAAATCACTTGCTGTATTCTCAGCATTCGCTGAAGGAGTTAGCTTGTATTCTGCTTTTGCAGTTCTTTACTCTTTCCAGTTACGTAATCTACTTAAGGGTATTGGACAACAAATGAAATGGTCGGTAAGAGATGAATCTCTTCACAGCAAAATGGGATGTAAGTTGTTTCGTGATATGTGTAATGAAGATAATCAATTACTGCATTTATGTCGAGAAGATATAATAAAAGCTGCTGAAACAATGATCAAGCTAGAAGTTAGCTATATTGATAAAATGTTTGAAATGGGTGACATTGAAGGCATTGCGGCAAATGATTTAAAACACTTTATAAAAAAGAGAACAAATGAAAAACTTGTTGAATTGGGTTACGTTGACTTGGGATCGTATTTCGCGTATGACGTTAAAGCAGCAGGTAATCTTGATTGGTTCTATCATCTTACCGGGGGGGTCACTCATACTGATTTCTTCGCAACTAGGCCGACAGACTATTCGAAAGCTGGTGAAGGCGAAGACTTTGAAGACATATGGTAACATAGGATTAACTAATAAAGAATTAAAAGAAGATTTAGAATGATTTACATTAAAGACAATTTTTTAGAACCAGACCTTTTGGAGACTATACTAAAAGACAAAAGAGAATACTTAGAAGTGGAAACACCTGGAAAGTCATTTTGGGTAAAAGAGCCTTCTAATATTTTTGTTGATTATATGGTAGCTAAAATATCTTACATAGAACATGTTGAAGCTGAAAATATATTATGTTTTTTTAGACAAGCAAAGCTTGATAAAGACAATGAATGGCGTGTTCACAATGATTCCATAATAGAAGGACAAAAACCTGAAAGAGCTTTAGTTTTGTTTTTATCTGAAGACAATCATAAAGGTTTGAATGGAACTGCATTGTGGTCTCACAAAACACATGGGGATACATACAAAGGATCAACAGAGGATGATTTTAACAAACTATTAATAAACGATAGTAATGATATATCTAAATGGGATTTAAAGACCGTTATAGGCCATAAACAAAATAGACTAGTATCTTATCCTTGTGAGTATTTTCATAGTAAATATCCTAATGCTTTTGAAGACTCTAGAGAAGTATTAGTTATGTTTTATAAAACAAAAATATCAAATGAAGAAAGAACAATAAGATCTTTTAGAAAAAAACATGTTGAAATACAATTAAACGAAAGAAAAAGAAATGAAAGAATCGAAGCTAATAGAAATGAAAAACAAAGTGGATGCGGTTGTAAGGGTAACACAACACCTTCTTAACGAATTAACTCAAGTAAAAGACTTAGCAATTGGAACATTGCAAACAGTAAAACACATGCCAGATTATGCAGAAGCAATTGAAGCCCTTAAAAAAGACGTGGTTGAAAAACCTAGTAAGACAGAAGAGGTTAAGCCCTTGGAAACGACTAGCGACTAGATCAGGTTATATGGGTAGCGGTTTTTTAATCGCTGCCCAATGGTCAATACAACCAGAGCTTTACATTGTTGGATTCATACTAGTCGTAGTGCAAACTGCCTCTAGAAAGCAATGGAATTTAGTAGCTTTAAATATAAATGGGCTTATTGCCTGGATAAATCACTTATTATAAATGTGGAACAATGAATGGATTAAAGGAGAAGATTACCCTGCGTGGGGTAATACAGACGTATACAAGAAGACTATATCCGGGGGATATTTATTTGACGGAGAAACGCCTAAAGAAGCATACCAGAGAGTCGCTAAAACAGTTGCTCGTAGATTATTCAAACCAGAAATGGCAGAAACATTCTTCGAGTATATCTGGAACGGTTGGCTGTGTCTTGCTAGCCCTGTACTATCTAACACCGGTACTGATCGCGGCTTGCCTATTAGCTGTTTTGGTATAGATGTAGCTGATTCTATACAGGATATAGGACAAAAGAATTTAGAAATGATGCTACTCGCTAAGCACGGCGGTGGAGTTGGCATTGGTATTAATCAAATCAGACCCGCTGGCGCAACAATAACAGGAAATGGAACATCAGACGGAGTCGTACCTTTTTGCAAGATCTATGACAGCACGATCCTTGCAACTAATCAAGGATCAGTTAGACGAGGCGCAGCCTCAGTTAACATCAATATTGAACACGACGATTTCGACGAATGGCTTGAAATTAGAGAACCTAAAGGAGACGTCAACAGACAATCACTTAACTTACATCAATGCGCAGTTGTTGGTGATAAGTTTATGCGTAAGCTTGAACAAGGAGATGCAGACGCTAGAAATAGATGGTCCAAATTACTTAGGAAGCGAAAAGCAACTGGCGAACCTTATATTATGTTTAAAGGAAACGTTAACAAAGCAAATCCAAAAGCATATAAAGACAACGGATTAAAAGTCCATATGACTAATATATGCAGTGAAATAGCATTACACACAGATGAAAACCATAGTTTTGTATGTTGTTTGTCATCATTAAATTTAGCGAAATATGAAGAATGGAAAGACACTAATATTATATACGACACCACTTGGTTTCTTGATGGCGTTATGGAAGAATTTATTCAAAAAGCCAAAGGACTTAGAGGCTTCGAGAATGCTATACGATCAGCTCAAAAAGGAAGGGCATTGGGCTTGGGAGTCCTCGGATGGCACACGTATCTCCAAGAAAAAAGCATTCCTTTTGAAGGTTTATTATCTCAGTTTGAAACTAGGAAAATATTTTCACAAATTAAAATTGAAAGTGAAAGAGCATCTATGGCTCTTGCTGAGACATACGGTGAACCTCTGTGGTGCGCTGGCACTGGTATGCGTAATACTCATTTGCGTGCTGTTGCTCCCACTGTTAGTAATAGTAAGCTTTCGGGAAATGTTTCGCCAGGAATAGAACCTTGGGCTGCAAACGTTTTCACAGAGCAGGGAGCAAATGGAACCTTCATTAGGAAAAATCCAACTTTAGTTAAGTTATTAAGAAAACATAAATTAAATACAAATGAAATTTGGAATAAAATATTGGCTGACGGAGGTTCAGTTCAAGATATCAGTGAGCTTGATGATATTACAGTTGGACATGACATACCGGCTAAAGAAGTTTTTAAAACTTTTAAAGAGATTAATCAACTAGAGTTAGTTAATCAAGCAGGTTTAAGGCAGCAATATATAGATCAATCGGTTAGTTTAAACCTAGCTTTTCCTAGTGAAGCAACACCTAAGTGGCTAAATAAAGTACATTTTGATGCTTGGAAAAATGGAGTAAAGACTTTGTATTATACTAGAACAGAAAGTGTTTTGCGAGGTGATATTGCAGCCACGGCAATGAATGAAGATTGTTTGGCTTGTGATGGGTAAAATCAAAAAAGGGCTCTCGTTATGAGGGCCCTTTCTTGGTTACAGGAACTTTAGGTATGGTACGCCTATATATGTTGTTCCTTATTCGTTATATGTTTTTCTGTATTCTTCTCTTTTAGGTTTTATTTCTCTTTGATTTTTTCTTATTTCTCTTCTAGCCTTACCCTTCATTTTACCACTTTTCCTATAGTTGTCTTGATTTTTAATAACATCTTCTATGTTATTTATTCCAACTTGTACATCTGCTTTGTCAATAAGCTTTTGTCTATCTTCTACAGATATTTCAGTAGAAAATGGAATTTCACTATCAAAAGGAGTTGGTGACATGCTTGGCATAGCACTAACAGCGTTTTGAATAGCTTGTCCAAAGTTACTATAATTGTTAGCCGCACCTCTTTTAGCCGCTACTCTTAAACGATCTATACTTTTCATCTTTTATTTTTTAGTTTTATACCACTTTGTTATCGTATATCCTATAGTAACCACTAAAAGTAGTATTTTTAATCCCATCTCTAATTTTGTGAAAGTTGTAACGCCTAGTGTAGATGCGTTTATTGCATATAACTTTAATTGCTCTGTCATTATCTGTATTTTTTAAACATTAGCTTATATAGCAATTTATTCCAAAAGTGCTGTAATTTGTCAATAAATTTTTTCATATTTTAAGTTTCGTTTAGGTTGGCGTTTGTTTTATAAAGTGTATAACCAGCTTTAGCAACTTTTTTAGGGTCTTTAAGTAGTTGCTTAACACCGGGTATTTTGTTTAACTTTTTAGTGGCCAATGCAGTAACATCACCACTAAGTGCAGAAGAAAATGTTTGAGCTGTTAAAGCAGGTGGAAACATAGAACTTGCTGAATTTAAAGCGCTTGATCTACTTAAAATTTTTTTAGTCTGCTCGTCTTCTGACAAATTAGCTCTTCTTAAATTACTTAAATTAGCATATGGACCACTTGTTATATTGTCGTCATCTAAACCCACGGATTCTCTAATACTTGTTCTAGCATCGTTCACTAAAGCTCTTGCGCCATCAAAAGGATTACTAACAAGAGTTTTAAATTGCTGCCAAGTACTATCTTCAGGTGTAGGTGCGGATATAGTAGCTTGATTGCTTCTGGGAGCAACTGATCTATACTGATTCAAAGACTTTGGATTATCATCTTTAGAAGGCCCGTGATGAAAACCTTTAATTCCTCTAATTTTATTTCTCATTTTTTTTCTTTATTAGAATTACAAAAACTTTTAGCAGCTGCAATACTACCAAAACCCCATTTTTTTAAAGCCATAGCTTTCTTTGTTGGCTTTCCTTTAGCGTCTTTCATAGCTCCAGCCATACCTGCAAATCTACAAGCAAATGAAACTCTACGCTTGCTAGTTCCGGAAGTAAGTCTTTTACCTAGCGTTGTGCCTGTTTCTTTTTTATACTTAGATCGCATTTTGCGATTAGACTCTTCGTAAGATTTATTGTTCATATTACTTTATATTTTGTTCTACCTTTTTCTTTATAAGCTTTTAGACATCTATTTCTATTTTCATCTTCACTGACATAAGACACATGTATCCAATTAGGATTTGTATCTGTCCCAAACTCCCATATCAATTGATCAAAGTTTAAGTTTTCTTTTATCCAATGATACATTTCTGCGTTAGTTTTATAACCATAGACATCGTCCAAATCCATTGCTTGGCCTTTCATATGCTGTGAGCTTTTTGCTCCTCCTATAGCTTCGTTTAAAGCCGCTGATCTAAACATGCTATTAATTTTTATTGGTCCATTTGCAAACCTTCTTAATGGCTCAAATATTTTTTCAGCAGTTTCTTTCATTGTCTCAACATGCGTTGGACTAGGTGTATTATCAATACACTTTCTTTTAGCAGTGTTTGAATGTATAGCCTCAGCGTAGGCTATGTGTTTAGAAATCAGTTCCATAAAGTTTGTCTATTTTTTCTAAAGCTTTTTCCAATGCTCCATCTATTTTACCTTGCAACTCTTTATCTTTTTTTAAATCATATTCTAACTTATCAGCAGCACTCATAGCTTCGTATTTATCTCGCTTTACTTTTCTAAGTCTTGCTTTTTCTTCTTTCTTTCTTTCTCTCGTTTCCTTTGCTTTAATTTTACCTTCTTCTTTTCTTCTTTCTTTTCCTTCAACTTTGATTAAATCAAATTCTTCTATTTTAGCATTAACATCCCAATTTCTATAACCTAAAGCTAAGGCTATTCTTTGATAGTTAGTATTCCTATTGTCAAAAGATTCTGTTATAGCGTTTATTTCAGCTACTAGTCTATCTAAAGGTATATTAGCCGCACCAGAAGCAACGTCTCCTACTACTTGGTAGGCGGGACTTAATTGAAACTTTCCATCAATAGTTACACTAAAACCTTGCTCAGCTATAACATCTTTTTCAAACTTTCTAGTTTGTATTGCGGAGTATATTTTTCTTAATTTAGAACCTAATGCAGGGGATAAATTAGCTAATTCTAATATAGTGTAAGTATGATCAGCTGTAAATCCTTTTTCTTCTTCGTAATCATATCTTCTTATGGCATTTTTTACAGTAGATATAACAGCTCCAGCAACACCTGATCCTCTTAAAACAGTGTCAAGCATTCCGTTTATTATTCTATCTTCTTTTTTACTTAATACTTGATTGTATTTTTCTAACTGTTCTTCTTCTGTCAACTCATCGTCTGGCTCATCAAATCCTGGTATTAAAGCAAATAAAGAATTCTGTAATACAGAGAATATTAGATTTTGCACAAATCCGTAATAAACTATTTTTGATATATTAGTTTTAAGATCTCCTCGACCATTGATAATATCTAAGCCAGCTTTTTTCATAAGCCTAGTATATTGCATAGGCGTATTTTGAAAAGACAATATAAATCTACCTAAGAAACCTGCTTGCTGTTGAGATATCATCATTGGATCAGCTGACTGTTGAGATTCTTCAGCAGTATTAGAAAAGTCTTGAAAAGCTCTTTTTTCAGCTTCAGCCTGGTCTAGCCCTTGTTTTTTATATGTATTTACTCTATTTCTATAGAATGTAGCACCACCTGTTGCTATAGCAACACTATCTGCTACCTGTGTAAAAACAAATCCATTTCTTAATAGTATACTTATAAAAGTACCCATTTTGTTTTTAGAACCTTTTACAGCAGCCGCTATTTCAGCTTCATTAACATCACCTTTTAAACCTGCTCTACGTTGTTTTAATTTGCTAGAGTTAAATAACATTACTACATCAGACCAATACTGTGTTTGATTAGCAAATGCTTTACCAGCCATAAAAGGATTGTTATCGCTCCAGTTTATAAAGTTAACACTAGATATAAGTTGAAGTATGGCTGATCTTCTATTAAAAAACATTATAGCACCAATAGATCTATTTAACCAATTATACCACATATTGGTTTGTCGGTCATTACCACTAGTTCTATTTGTTCCATTTTTCATTCTAAATATAGAATTCTCTATAGACTCTCTTACTCTTGAGCCATATACGGCTTCTATTTTTACTAAGTTTTGTTCACTAAATATAATATCAACATTTGTAATAAATTCTTTTATATATTCAGATCTATTTACTTTAGTAGTTATTGTATTTAGATCGCCTATTATAGTTTGTCCTTGCCAATAGTTAGGTGGATCTATATAAGAATCTTTTTTAGTTATAAGCAAAACGCCATCAGCAAATGATTGTAGGTTTGGATCTTCTCTAATTATTCTAACTAAGTTAGCTTGATCTCTTTTAGATATACCAGGTACTGAAGCACCTTGCTTATCCCACAGATACACTCTAACAGCTTCATCATAAGTATACTGTTGACCTGTTATTTTTTTTCTTAATATCTTCTTAAGCTCTGGAAAATTACTCATCAAAGCTCTATAATCATTAGAAACCCTTTGCTTAGCTAACTCAATAGCGTTTATACCAGATGTATAGGGTTTTATTAAAGCTTTGTCAAAAAAGTCTTGATCTAGCTCTCCTTGTTTACCTTTACCGGCAAACATATACATTGTTAAACCTCTAAAGTCATCAGCAGAAGGAGGTATAAATAAATTAAAACGTTTTTTATCCTTACCTAATCTTTGCGCAACAACCTCTGAATATCTTTTATTTACATCAACACCTTTATTTCTTTCAATCATTTTATTGAACTCAAAATCTAAGTCTTTTTGAAATTGAATTCTAGCTATTTGAACTTTGGACTTAACATCTAAAACATCAAGAGCATCTTTAACGGCTTTTACATTTTTAACAGCGTCATCTGTAAAATAAAAGTCATTGTAACCTTCGGCGAATTTATTTATAACCCAATCAGCTTTAGCTTGAGCTTTTCCGTCTGCTAAACCTGTTATGTTTTGAATAGGTATATCTAATCCTATTGAAGATAAGAATTCTTGTATAGGTCTAGCTGCGTTTTGAGGTCTAGCTGTTAATACAAATATATCTTCTGATCCTCTAACGTCTTGTATTTTTTTAGCAACATCAAACAGTGGTCCTTTTCTACCTTCAACAACTTTACTAAACTCTGTAAAATCAAACTCAGCCCCTTCAGCTTCTAGCCTCGCAGCGTCTTTTGCAAAAGTTGTAGCGTTAATTTTAGAAGTTGTACCATCTGGCATGTTTACTATTACCATACTATTAGACTGAGCTAATGTATCATCAAAATCAAATATTCTTATTTTTCTTATTTTTCTAGAATATTCAATACTATTCCTAGCAGCTTCCATCGCTATATCAGCGTTGTTGTTTTTATCTATAACTTGCTGAGCGTCTAAAGAAACACCAGGTGTTCCGTTTGTTTCATTGTAAAAATCTTCAAACTCTTGACCTACAACGTCACCACTCTCATAAGACTGTAAACCAAAAGGCATTTTACCTTTTGTAAATATGTTGTAATATCTTTTCCACCATTCTTGTTTTCCTGGTTGATAACCTATAAGCATTGACTGTGTAAAGCCTGTATTGCCCAGGATATTATCCATTTCTTTAACCGGAATTATAGTAACCCTGTAGTCGTCTTTAAGTAAGTCTAAATCAATTTCTTTGTTACCATTGAATATAGATTCATATGCAAAAAACAAAACAGCTCTAGCAGGTATAGCGTGCTCGTATCTATAAGCTGGTTCATAAATTACTTCACCTTTCTTTTTCCCTTTTTTATGTTTTTCTACTTTACCGTTTCTTACTTTTGGAATTTTTAAAGTATCATAACCCATTACAGTAGATCTACCCCACACCGGAGCACCTAATCTAAGTGCACTATTATTACTACCATTCATAACACCCATTAGTAATGAAACAGTGTTATTATCTACTCCTGAAGATTTTAAAGCCTTTACAAAGTCTATAAAAAAGTTCCAAGCTAAATCAGCATCTAATTTGTTTTTATTTTGTAAAGACACTACTGTGTTACCGTCTTTATCTTCAGTGTTTTCTTTGCTTTTTTCAAACTTACCGTTTACATACTGCATTAAAACATCTGCACTAGTATTTATATCTACTTTTCTATCAGGTCTTCCATCGTTAAACTTTATAGTTTTATCACTAATGCTTACAACCCCGTCGTCTATTCTTTGAATTAATCTAAGAGTGTCAGACATATCTCCAAAGATACCTGCTCTTACGCTCATATCAGAAGAATTACGAAGTAAAGTATTGTTTGGTTGAGGTGTAAAACCACCTGCTTTCTTCATGCCGTTACTAAAGGACGGTGGAACAAACGCAACCATCATGTCTAAAGCTTTTTCAGAACCATAACGAGCTTTTAATGCTTTGTACAAATTAATCTCTACAAAGTCTCTAGCGCTTTGCATAGTACTCATATCTCTAAGAGAAACAGAATTCGCCTGCGTAGCACCTGTGTATCCAACTACAGTCTCTATGTTATCTACATTTGTTATAACTGTTTCTAAGTAATCAAACCATTCTTGCTTTGTTTGTAATACTCCTGTTTTTCTTTGAGGCGTAAGAAGTTTGCCAAACTGCTTAGCAACACCTAAATGCTCTTCGTCCGTAAAAGTATCTCCGTAAACACCTTTGTGAGCATTTTTTAATTTACTAGTTATTTGTGTTGAGTTCAGAGACTGAAGGTCTATTTTTTTAACCTCTTCATAAAATCTAAATCTATTACCTAACCAATTGGTTCTCTGTGGATCACTAAATAAAGCTAATTGGTTTTTAATGCTAGGTCTAGAAACATCATACATTAATTGCTCAACATAGTTGTCTAAAATATCAGCTCCAAAAAGCTTTTGTCTTTCAACAAATTCATTTCTAATATCACTATCTACATCCTGAATTTCTTCATTAAAAATATCTAAGCCTATTTCTTGAGCTATCTGTTTAGCTAAAGCTTCTGTAGGCATTTGAGGTATTTTTAGATTTTTACCATCAAGCTGTATGTATTTAGATTTAAACTTAGCTAAAGGTATTGCATTCTTAATATCTTTTACTCTACGAATTTTTTGGTTACCAGCAGTACTACCAGTCATTGGGCCTAGTTCGGTAGAATTGTAAAAATCTATTTCACCTTTTCCTGTACCCTTTTTTCTACCTTTCCATTTGTCATACTTAACCCAGCCCATACCGTTAACATATTTCTCAATGGCTTGAGGAAAAGCTTTAGAAAGGTAGGTTGTTGTTAGTCCGTTTGGACCTAATAGACTTGCGTAGTTTTCGTTTAAAAATGTTTCGTACTGATCAATGGTTTTATTACGAGCACCCATCGAATCAATAACATCTTTAAAAGATACCTGCATTCCCTTACCTAACTCTTTTACAAAATCTGTTTTTTGCTTAGTAGTAGTGTCGGCGTTGTATTTTGGTAGTTTATATTTTATTTCTTTTTTTAGATTTTTATTTATTTTACTAACTAAATCAGGAATATTTTTACCTTTTAATTTGTTCTTTAAAGCGGGAGTTACCTCTGTTGCTTCTGCTTCGGCTCTTTTGTTTAAGGCTTCTGTATTGTCTGTTGACTGTATGTTTTCAGCTGCATTATCTTCGCCTATCCTAACATTAGCTTTTCCTTTTGGTACACCTAGTTCTGTAGCAAAGGCATTAGCTCTCTGCATTCCTCTATTCGCCATAAAACTAGGAAAAGTACCTAATGAAGGATTCCATTTTAAAGCTATTTCACGAAGCTTACTTTTAGCATGATCTAGATATGTTTTTCTATTGTAATGTACTTCTCTTATATTAAGCGGTACTCCACTGCCAAATCTAGACCAAGCTCTACTAGAAACTTTGTTTACCATTTCATCTACTTGCTTAGATGTTATAGGCGTGAAGTTAGTATCGTTCTCAAATTTTTTGTTTATCGTACCAGCTATACTTAAAGATGATTGTTTTCCTTTAGTAGTTTTAATACCTTCTTTTCCAATTTTAGCTCTTACTTGACTAGTAAATTCACCTCTTCTGAAAGCAGCGTTGTTTCCAATCATGTAGCTTAACGCTTGCTCTGGAGTGTTTACTTTTAATCCAACACCTATTCTATTACTTAACTTAGATAAAATACTTTCAGTCCCGTATTTGTCCTCTAGTTTTAATTCTTTTTCATATGCATAAGATAAACTTTGCATTTCCTTCGTGTACTCATCTTTATAAGTATCACTTCTAGAAGCAAAAGGTAATAAATTACCATCTTTGTCAGTTGCATCATCGTAGTAAGGAGAATCAGGATTAGTAAGCGCGCCTTCTACCTCGTTGTGTAAAGCCACTAGAGATAAGTTACTGCTATTAGAAACTGCGTTATATAAACTCTCAGCATATTTATTAAATTGTTCCGGAGTTTCAAAATAAGTATTATCAATAGCGTGACCAATTTCATGGTAAGTAACTACTCCAGCTCTTATGTCTCCATTTAATAAAGCCTCTTCAGCTGCTTTTTTGTCGGTAACTATGTATTGATTATCAACTATAAAACCATTTCCACCTTCTTCTAAGCCTTCTTTAATACCAGCCACAGCATCAAACGGTAATTTACCCTGCTCTACTAAATCATATAAATAAGAAATTTGATCATCAACTTCTGGTATTTCTATTATCTGTAGATTATTAACATTTTCTTTAGTTAAAAGCATGTCAGCTTTATAGTCTATATCAGTGCTTGTCGTAATGATTCTATTGTCTTGAGCGAAAAGTTGTTTACCTTTTATTCTATAGAAGTTTTCTTTTTGAGAATCTAATTCACCTTTAGGTCTAGGCCCTATGTATTTTTCGTCACCTTTTGACTTAACTTCGTTCCATTCATTTTCTATATTAGGATCTGCTTTAGCTTTGTTAACATACGATTCGTTTGTTATCCTGTGCATCTCGTCTATTACAGCGGCTAGTTCTTGTCTTCTATCTAACTTACCATTCCATTCTGGTGTATTGTTATCTAAGTTTTCCCTAGCTTTCTTACCGGCATCCCCTAATAACTCTTCTACTCTGTCGTAGTTTTTTGGTCCTTCTTTTACAGAGTTTATATTGCTCTCTACAGAGTTTAGATTTTGATCAAACCTTTCAGCTTCTTCTGTAGTTAACGTTGCTTCTTTATATTTATCTAGTTGTTGTTGAGCTTGCTCAGCGGTCATATCAGGTTTCACACCTGCTTGTTCGTACAGAGTATTTTTTAAAACATTTAACCCTACTAAGCTTGTAACTTGATCAGCACCTAAAGCTATAACATCTACTCCTAAAGAGTTCTGCTCCATACCTATTTCTATAAGCTTTTCTTTTATAGCAACTGTAAAGATTTCTCTTTGAGATTCAGTCACGCCAGGTCCATTCATCAACGTAACCATTTCTTGTATTTCAGAAGTAGCTTTGTTTATTTTTTCTTTAAAGTTTTTAGTAGCTGCCATTTGAGTCATAGCAGATGTAGCTATACCAGATGTGTTAGCCATACCGGCTGTTATAAGAGTCGCTAAGGTTGTATCATCGAACTGAGACCAATCAGCATCTCTCTGTAATATAGCTGCTTCAGATATACCTTGTGTTAAACCATATATAGTATTCTCTTCTACTAGTTCACCACCAATTCTTTTAGCTCCCTCACCTATAAATGAACCCCAAGCGTTTAAGCTAGGTTTATTAAATAGATTGTATATGTTTATTTGACCCTGACCTTTTACATCTTTTAAAAATTTAAAAGTGTTACTAGCAGAACCTATATACCGTGTAACTCCACCTTCTATTATACCAGTAGCTACAGATGCAGATGCAATTTGAAATGGAGTCATTGATCCCATTGCAATTGTTTTTTCAGCATCTAAAAGACCTTGTGTGTAATCAAATTGATCTATTCTTCCAGCTTCCCACATTTTATTTAAAAAGTCTCTTTGATCTTCAGCTGCGGTTAAAAGATCTGCTTGAGTGCTAAGCGTACGATACATGTCAGTACCTGATGTTATACCAAAAGTACTAGCTATAGACCATTGAGCAGCAGAAGCACCTAAGCCAATAGCGTTACCAGCGGCGCCAGTTCCTATTGCTAAAATGATATTAGGGGCTTGTTGAGATAAAGTTCTCAATGAGTACAATCCAAATTCACCTTCTCCCCACGCGTCATCGTAAGCTAAAGCTGTTTTATAGTATTCTTCTTTTCTTTGTAACGCCTTCTGTTCCTCTATGGCCCAGTCAGAGTTAACCAAGGTTGGTAAAGCTAATAAAATACCATAAGTAGCATCTGTAAAATCTTTAGCTATTAAATTACCTACTCCGTATTCTTTAAATATATTAGAAAACTCTGTTAATCCATTTTTTACAATGTCCTTACCTTTGTCATCTTGACCAACAACAACATTAAGACTATCTTTATATTGCTGTGCGTCAGATACATGGCCTACATAGTTTTGTACCGTTTTAGTATAGTCAGAATCAAGCCTGCTTAATGTTTTTTGTAAATTAAATATATCAAGCTTAGCTTCATCAAAACCAACTTGTTGCTCAGGTGTTAAATCTCCTGATGGTTTTAAGCTAAAAAATAAGCTATCATCAACGCCGGTTGTTTTTATATAATCAAGCTTAGCTGGCATGTCGCCTAGCTTATTAACTATTCTTTGTAATTCACCGTTTATTATAGAGCTTGTTGTGTTGTTGTAGTTTTGTATTACTTCTTTGTCAGCTAGTATTTCATCTTTTATTTTGTCATAACCAGCTTGTTGGCCTAGCTGAGAGATTCTAATAAACTCTCTTTCTCTTCTATCATAACCATACATAATACTTTCAGCTGCAGTTTGTTTAGCTATAGCTATAGATTCTTCACGTTTTGCTTTTATAGAATAATCCACAGCATTAGACCACAGGTTGTTAGCTTGTAGCTTTTCTTTTAAAAGTTCAACATCTAAACCTTCAAACATACTCAAGTTTGCATCATTAAACCCTTGTAAATCTCTAACGTATTCAAGTTGTTGTTCAGGTGTTAAACTAGTTCTATCGCCTTCTTGGTATCCAAATATAGTTAACTCGTCCTCTCCTTGCTCTTCAATTTGAGCTGGATTAGATGTGCTAAGCATGTATTGTATTGCTTTTCTTTCTAATCCTGTGAAGTCTAGTTTATCAACGTCTTTTAGTTTTCCAAATATTTCTGAAAAAGAATCATAATTAAATAGTTTTTCGTCAGGTGTACTATTTACTTTTTCTATTCTTTCGTTTTCTTCTATACTTAGATTTTTTAAATGAGAAGAAAATAAAGGGTATAGTGTACCAAAAGCATCACTAGTTTCTTGCGTGGTAAAACTACTTGATATATAGTCCTCTATGTTATTTGTTTCACCTTTTCTACCCTTACTCTGCGTGTGTACTGCTTGATCTAAAAAATTATCTGTAGCAACAACTTTTCCGTCTTGTATTAATTCGTAACCTACAGTTGCACCAACATCGCTTAATATAGGCTCAAATGTATAACCAGTTTTTTCTAGTCTCTCGTTAACATCTTTTGCATTTATAGCTCCACTGTCAAAAGCATTCATTATATTAGAAAAAGCCCCTTGTTGAGCTACGTCATTAGCTTTTACAGCCTTGTCGTATTCTAGTAATTTATTATAGTTTTCGTAAAACTGCTTTTCACCTTTGTCAGATATAGGATTTATGTCTAGTTTTATATCTTCACCGTTAGCTCTAAAAGATATAGTATCGTCTAGGAAACTAGAGTTGTTTTCAAAAACAATACCAGGGTAGTTTTCTCTTAGAAAACCAATTAGTTCTTCGTCTCCTTTTTCTATTAAAGTTTCAGGCACGTTTTGATTCATGTCTGATTGCTTTATTTTCTCTGTAGCAGATTTTATTCTATTTTCTGCGGCATTGAATTGAGCAGCTACTTTACTTAAAGCAACCATTCCACCACCACCTAGATTTCTACCATTAGCAACTTCTAATTCAGCTAGAGCTTTTTTAGCTTCTTTTAATTCTTTGTAAAGTTCTTCAGGGTTATACTTTTTTGTGAGTGATTCCAAAGAACCATCTCCCGGCCCTAATCCCATATCGTTGGATGCCATCGGATCTATCGCTACTACACTTGCATCCGTCTCCGTTGCAGCAGCTGGTTGAAAATTTACTTCTTCAACAATAATGTCGGGTTCATTCCCAGGTGATGTAAAATCATCCCCTAGTTCTTGATAACCTTTCTGTAACATGTATTCAGCTACTGGAGTAGTACCTGCTTCTGTTACGATTTGCTCGTATGTTAATATACTCCCAGTTGAGGGATCAAAATAATTCATAAAAATTTATTTTAATTTAATAGCCTAACCAATCAGAGAAAGCTGCTTTGTTTTTTGGGTCAATATCTTTTAATAAAGGATTATCCATAGCGTTCTCCCAAGAACTTTTCGATTTAGAAATTGTAACACCATCTTCATTTACTGAAGCCCTAGAAGTTACTAGCCTTTTCGCCATCCAAGATTTAGTAGCATCATCAAAAACGATTATTTTTGATACTGGAGATCCATACCCATACTTGTTACCTTGAATTTGCTTTGTTGAAGTAGGGTCTAGAAGTAAACCTGATTGTTTTCTTCTATAAGTATTTATAGCGCTAGTGTCAGCGGCAGGTTTAGGTTTTTGCATTGATTTTGGTGCTGACGTTTCAAAATAAGCATATTCACCTTTCTGATAACCTACTACTCCTGCTGTTGTCATTTCTTCAAGTAAGTCTTCGTCTATTAGCACACGCTTCATATTAAAACCAGGCAATTGATTTAGATGCTCTTTTGCTTCTTCTTCTGTGTATTTTTTATTAGTAATAGGGTTTATTCTTTGTTGTAAATCATCTACACCTTCCGTAGATGTTAATCCAAACTGCTCTCGCATTTTTCCTAACTCAGCAATTCTCAACCACTCCTGCTGTCTATCTTTGCCCAGCATTGCAAACTTATTTATATCAACTTCACCTAGACCTAGACGTTGTTCCATATAGGCTTTTTTTTCGCTAGGCGGTAAGCTGTATAAGATTTCAAGTCTTCCTACCAACTCACCGGTCATAATTGAATCTATTTTTTTAATGTCTACAAACTCTCTAGTTTGAACTTGTGTTCTACCGTTATTGCTACTAGTTACTAGTTCAGGAAGATATGTAGAAAACCCTTCAGCTAAATCACTACCATCTAGTATTTTTTGATCCACCATCATTGTTTTGTAATCAGTAGCTTTTTCAGTTTCTTTTAGCAAATCACCATTCCACTTACTCATATTTTTTTTAAAAGTAAATGTCACAGATCCATCGTCATTTACTTTAAAAGAATTTGATTTATCTGCACTTCTACCTACTATTGGATCAAAATTATTGCTATTGATATCAATACCCCATTTTTTAATTATTGGATTATCTTTTGATACTGTATTAACAACTGTTAACATTTGATCACCCCTGTCGTTTAGTGTTAATTCTTTTTTATCTAACTTTATACCATCTGAATTCATGTTTGCTAATGTGAATCCAGCTAACTGACTACCTAGTTGTTCTGAAAAAGTATTTCCTTGCCAAAACTGTTCTCTGCCGGGCCCTGGCGTGTCCTTGAATGGTTCTATCTGACCAACATCGGTCATTAATATTCCAGCTGTTTTAGTAGTAGCTCTTAAGTTTGAATTAGCTTTTGTTATTATATCATTTATTTTCTCTCTTTCTTCTTTGCTTACACTTCTAGTTTTTAGTATAGTAGCTGCTTCTATAGAACCCATTTGATAATCTTCATCACCTTCTTTACCTACTCCATTCATTAGTTTTGTTTGAATGTCTTGAGCGTTTAATATAATGCTATTTTGTACTCCAGCATCTTCTAACTGCTCTGTAGTCTGTGCTAAGATTTCGTTTTGAGATAATGATTGCGCGTTCCATGCCAGGTCAAACACTTCTTGTTTCTTATCAGCTATTGCTTTTTGATCGTTTTGAAATTTTACAATTTTATCATAACCACTAACCAGAGCACTACTCACCTGTTGAGCTGCAGCTGCCCAAGCCAAAGCAGATTGATCGTTTATTAATTTAGGATTATCGTATGCGCTCATGGTTATATATTTTTAAATTCAACATCAAGCTTAGAATAATCTACACGATCATATCCATCTTTACCTTTAATAACAGCGGTTGTTGGTATTTCATCAGACATAACTCCTTGAAAAACACCTTCACCAAATATTTTATCTATATATTCAAAAGCGTATATATTTAAACCATTATTAGATTTGCTTATAAGTTTTATATTTTTCTTTAAACGCCTATCACTTGGTGGTATTGCCATGGCAGATGAAGCTATACCTGCTACGCCTGATATTGCAGAACCCCAAGCTCCAGCTTCTGCCGCCGATGCGTTAGCCGCAGCCTGTTGAGCATTGGCTAAATTACCAGCTTCATACCCTAGGTCGGCATTTGATCTAGCTTCTGTCATGTTCATTACAAATTGTTGACCAGCTGCTTCACCCGCTTGTAATCTTTGACCCTCTGATATTTGAGTAGCTTGCATTCTTTGTTCTTCAGCTATTTCCATTGCTTGTAATTGTTGTTCACCTTGAGCTCTTAATTGTTCGTTCTTAGCTTCTTGTGTTTCAATATCTGCTGCAACACCTTTCTTACTAGCTAAAGCAGCTTGTGCTAACGCGGTTGCTCCACCAGCTCCGGCTCCCGTGGATTTTATAGTATCCAAGGTGTTTGCTAAAGCTATATCAGCTTGTTCCATTTTTATTTCAGCAGCTTGTGTTGCTACACCCATGTTAGCAAAAGGATTACTCATCATTCCTGATAAGTTTTCAGCTAAACCAGATAAGTCTGTTTGACCAGCATACGGATTAGTGATAGGTATACGAGCAGCTTTTATAGCTGCAATTTCTTGTCTTGCTCTTTGAGCATTTCTACCTGCTCTGTCGCCGGCCTTACTTGCTTGATTTGCTGAAACAGCACCACCTACTACTGATACCGCTGCGCCAATTGCTGCTACTGCTGCCATATTTTTTAAATTTTTTTAACTATTTCGTGAGATGGATTACTATCCACCGTATATCCTAATTTCTTATGTTTATCTATAAGGCTTTTGCTTCTGCCTATGCTTAGAATCAATTCAAATCCACCTTCAATAGCCCATTTTTCTAATGAATCTATTAATAACAATATAGAACTTGATCTAGTCTCTTTGTCTTTCTCTTTTGGATTAGATACTATCCACTCCATCCAAGCTATTTTAGAATTAGTACCATATAGAAATCCAGCCACAATTGGCTCACCATTTTTCTCTATCATAATACCACCTGTTCCATTTTCAGGTAACAAACTTCTACCTAAAGGAACCCAGTCTGGCCAAGATTTCCACCATTCAACTAATACATCATAGTCATCGTGAGTTAATCTTCTTGCGTTTAATTCTTTCATATAATTTAATTTAATAAGATGATTGATTGAAGTTAGATGATACGGCAAATAACTCTAAAGCGTTACCTTGTGGTATTGCATTTCCGTTTGCATCTAGTGGTGATGAGAATATTACTTGAGAAGTAAATCCTTTCACGCCTGTCATTGTTTGACCAAATATAACCTCTCCAGGTTGCAGTGCTGACACATTAACTATGTTGGCAAAGTATTTATTTTCTTTCTTTTTAAAGTTGTTAGTGAACAAAGAGCTTTCTAAATCAGCTAAGGTAGTTGGTAATTGATATATTGATATTTGCAAACCTGTATCTTGATCAGTTACTATACCATTTTCTGGAATAGTCCAACCGGCACTGCCTTCATAGTTTATTGTTGTGAAATTTTTAACCATTGACGGACTTGGGTTTAAAACCAAAGTAACACTAGAAGCGTAATTCACACCATAAAACTCAGCTCTATCTGCTGAGGTAGAATAATGTTTCCATATCTCTCCTTTGTTATACGTGTAAAAGTTATTTCTTAAACTACCTATTTGGTCTGGAAAATAGCTAAACCTACTAGTCCAGCCTTTAACTGTTTCATCAAAAGATAGAGTATTAGCGTTACCTTTAAAACTTACGACATATTGTTTGTTGTGCATATCATAACCACCCCGCAAAGGATCAGAACTGCCAATGTTAGATAGGTTATCTCTAAAGTAATCAACCATACCATACATTGATATTTCTGTTATCCCGTCCTGAGACAATCTTAGTACTAAATTTTTGTTTTTATCTACAAAGTATTTTCTATAACCAAACTTAGCAAATGATTCAGGGTTAGTACTTATACCATATTCACCTGCATAAGGAACTATACCACCTATAACTACGTTAGAAGCAGCTTGTAATGGTTGACCTTCTTGAGTATAAATAGCATCTTTATCTATCAATGCTTTACTTACTTTTAATTCTTGAAATATAACTAAGTTAGTGTCTTCCGCATAAAGTTTTTGTATGGACCCATAAGAAGGATCTACGCTCCTGGTTATAGACTCAGCAACTGAAAACTGATTTGTATTATTGACACCTGTTCTTGAGTTGAATATACCAGAGTATATCATAGAATTAAATCTATCGTTTTGACTAGGATCGTCTTCAACCAAATAAGCTTTAACACCTAAGTCTACGTTTGTGTTATTGTATCCACCTCTTATTCTAGACTCTTCAGCATACCAATCACTGTCATCACTTGTGTACAGTCTAGGTACTTCTGTGAAATCTTCAATTTCTCCAAATATTAATTGATCCGTAGCTGTCAAACTAACTTGTTGTGAAAGTATAACGTTGAAAGGAGCTACTGTTCCACCTATAGCACTACCACCTATTAAATAAACTTTACTAGGATATGTAGGTATATCTGCTCCAGTGGCATCTTTAGCAAAAACTCTTTGTCCATAACCTAAAAAACTATTTATATTACTAATTTCTTGAGTAGAACTATCAGCTGTTGTTGCTATTTCTGAAACGCTTGGCTTCACCTCAACTATCGAATCTATCTTCTTTATCCAAAAAGAGTTAAAGTAACTTACTTCTATTGTTGCAGCCATATTATATTATCACTTATTTTTTTGTTTTATTACTAGATACATGCAATTCCACCACTTCCGGCACCAATGCCACAATACTGGCCCCGGTAGGTAGCATTTCTTGTCATTGGAAAATTATATGGAGAATCTAGAAATTGGTTGCCCCCATTCTCTTCATAAAATTGTTGTAAAATATCAACTCTAGCAAACAGTGCTGCGCTTCCATATCCAGTGGGAGTTGAATAACCCTCCACTACAGTGCCATCTGTGCTAAACTTACCTCTAAACTTAGGTATTGAAGGTCTACCCATGTTGTAAGGTTCAGCGTTTGCAGTCCAGGAACTCGCGGGATGCGTGCATGTATTGGTATTTGAGTTGTTTCTATATTTACCCCAAAATGTGCTAGACGAACATAGATTTCCAACGCCATCAGTGCAAACCCCTTCTTGTCTAAATCCACCTTCAAAATTATGATATGGACCTAAGCTACTTAAACTTGGCTCCCATGGAGTTAAAAGGGTTGAGTCAGTAAAAAATTGTCTTACAGATATACCATATTTAGCGTGAGCATATAGCGTTTCGGTGTTTTGAATACTACTTGTTGGAAAAGCGGAACTTGCACCACCAAGTTGTTGAACGGTGTATGGATAAGAGTATAAAGACCCTTGGTTAAGAGCTGTGTAATTAAAATTTGCATCTTCAAAGCCAAAATAAGCTACTCCTTGATACGTTCCATCAACTCCACCGCCTCCTGGATCATTAGTACAAAAGCACTCCCAACCATTACTTGGGTTATCTATCTTAACTTTTATGGTAATGAAGTATTCACCTGGAAGCTTGTCACCATCTATTATTTTATAACCAGTCATGTCTGACGTGTTAGTACTAGTTGCAACGGATCTACCTCTAGCAAAAGCTTTAAGCGTGGCATATTTGTTAGGTGGATTAATGGTACCTGATTGATATACTTGCTCACCCATCTCAGGTCCTGCAGCCCCATTCGCGTCGTCTATTAAAACCCAAGAATTTCCATTCGGTGTTTGGGTATCTGCAGCTCTATGGTATATATTAAATTCGTCAATTATAGCGTTATTCTGAGGTTGTGGAGGCTCGCACCCAGCTTCTGAACACGTCATTTCATTCTCAATTTCTGCGTATATTAATAAAGTACCTTTATCAAGAGCAACTGGGGTAAGCGTACCTGAATAAGCGCCACTAGGAAATGATATAAGATCACACGATAGCGCTGAATTCCCAAACCCTGGAGCTTGGGATGCTAGAAGAGGATCTTGATTAACTCCATTTTGTCTTGGCCCAAGATACCAACCACCACGCCGGTCTACGCTACGAGTACCATCCGCGTTGTCTGCAGATTTTGGTACACAATTGGGGTAGGTTCCGCTTGAATAATCTATCTCTTGACCCCAAACAATCTCTCCAGGCCCGGAAAGATATTCTCCTTGATAAAAAGGAGGAACCATTTCTGGTCCTACAGTTATAGTAACCTGGCACGTAGCTGTTTTACTATTAAAGTCTAGTCCGCCGCTGGCAGTAGTTAGAGCGTTGCCTCCACTTACAGCATCTTGTAGTTGTACTGTTAGAGTATAAACTCCTAAGGGAACTAGTTGACTTCCTGCTGGTGTTCCTAAGGTTTGGTTTAAAGTCACTATGCCAGTAAGGTTATTTATCACAAAGTAATTGTTAGTATTACCAGCTGTTATTGTCCAATATAAATCATCTGTATTTTGTGATACACGAGTTGTTCCGTTCTTACCATTAAAATCTATAACAGTGCCTGTATTTAATTGACCTGTTACTGTAGTGTAACTATTACACGCTAGATCAAAGCTAGGTGCAAAGTTTTGCAATTTACCAGTAAAAGTTCTAACCGTTGTTGAAGCATCAGGGTCGGGTGGAGTTGATGCTGGATAAAGTATTGATAAAGAAAAAGTAAAAGACTCTACAGATGCTGATGAATTTAAAAACACGTGGTTTCTAGTTAAAAACTTAACCCTGTAACCACCTGGATCATTAGGATCAGTATTTGGTACTTGCTCTAAAGCAAATTCACCTGATACATCATCTCCAGAATCTGTTACCACTGTCATAGTAGCGGTTGTGTTTGTTAACCGTACACCAGTATTATTTATAGGAAAAAATATATCTGTTATCCAAGGAGAATCAGCATCACCTGTTATGCCAGTCAATATATTATTATCTTGACCATCAAAGTTTTGGTTTTCAATAAACTTAAATTGACGATCCGTAAATCCAGTAGGATTATCTGATCCAGCTAAAACATCCTGGTTTATATCTGATATGTAATTCCAGCCAGTCGTTGTTTCCCAAAATATATCTAATAAAGAATCTACAGGAGCGGTCTCGTATATACTCAACCAAGGCACCATGTCTTCAGCTATAACACCTATTTTTTTGTTTGTAGAAAATCTAGCTACAATAGGGTTTGTTTCTAATTGATATAGATTTCTAGCTGCGCTACCGTTAAAGTTGTCAACTGAGAATTGATAAAAACCTAAGTCTTGAGCAGTACCAATAGTAGAAGCTATATCAGCTTTTTTTACAGGATAATATTGTGTATTGTCACCGTATTCTATTATTAAATGATTTGCTCCTGCGTTTATAGCACCACCTGGCGCAAAAGAAACAGTGGTTGTAATAATTTGAGTGGTCGGATCAACTACCGTCTCTACCTTAGTTATTGTAGTTGCATTTGAAAATCTTTTAGGATATTGATAATCTTGGTCACCTTCCACGCAGTTTGGTAAACCACCAGTCGTAGTGTCAAATTCACATTTACCCATAAGTAAACCCATACCTACCTCTAAAGGCTGCTCTAAACCGGTGCAAGAGCCTGATGGACAAAAAACCGCTGTATTTGTAGGATCATTGCCCCCTGTAAAAGTAATTTCATTAACAAAATCAGCACCTGCTGTGCTTTGTCCAAGCCACAAAAAACCTGTTATACTAAATTTATTGGATATGTTGTCTACTCTACCGTATAATTCTACACTACTTCTATATTGTCTTTGATCTGGTCCAACTTCTGATAAATCCCTAGGTATTTTATTTATATTATCATTAAGCAAAACAGTATGAGCTGTATTGTCTAATTCACCACCTGGAAAAAGTATTTGATTAATTCCGTTTTCTAATTCAGCGTAAGACGTGTCGTTAGCAGAGTCTACAACGTAGTTAACCTGAGAACCTTGAGTCATCTCATCAGGATAACCATCTAAAAACCCTGGCAAATAAGCATTGTAGTAATCTTGTTCTCTTTGTTTGACTACAATTTTATAGGAATACCAACCTGTAGGATTAATAGAATAGGCAAACTTAGTATCTTCGTCTGTATTCTCTATAATATATAAGTAGTAAGAATTTGGTCTATCTTTAGTTGTTATAGTTGTAACACCTGCCGCGCTTGTTATACTTAATATTTTAGTATAATCAACAAATTCACCTCTTAAATAATCATCTGTTGTTGGCAAAGCACCTGTAGTAGGTGTGCTAAACGTTAACGTCCAGGACACGTTGCCATTTTGGGTTAAAGAGTCGTTAGTTGAATTACTTACAACCCAGCTAGCTGTAGGTTCTCCGTATAATCCAGGAGCTCCAGTTGCTAGATTTCTATCACTTTGATTTAAAGTAAAATTACCTATAGTTTGATTTAATAAAACTAGAGCTGCATCACCAAACCATTTTTTAACATCTAACGAATCATTCTCGTCATAGTACGGATGAAACACCGTAGAACCCCCAAAAAGTAAAGAACCCGCAGTGGTTGATGTAGTGTCGTACTCTGATAAAATAACAGAAGATTGTCTCCCAAACTTATCGGATAAAACAAAACCAATTTGATAGGTTCTATTTTGCTTTAGTGTATGATTAGGGTATTCAGCAAAAGAAGTATATAGATCTAACTTAGGTTGAACTGTACAGTTGTAATTTAAAGTATCGTAAGGTGTGTGTTTATCTTTGAAATTTCCATATATAACCCTGTTGCCAGCTATCTCTTGAGATACAGCTCTCACAGGAACTTTGTCATAAACTCTAGTTGTTTGACCTTCTGTTAATGTTTTATATGGTTTCTCAGATTGATACTCGTATACATATACATTTTCATTCATCTCCAAAGCCATGGTAGTACCGTTAATAGTTTTTAAAACTTTAACAACTAAACCATTAGATTCTTTGTATAATATATCTATGTTTTGTATTTTGTATTCTGTTATAATATTCTTAGAGGTACTTCCTCCTCTGGTGGGATCAGAACCAACATCTGGTAGTTCTATTCTTAGTTTTATATTATTTACGTTATTTTCAAACCATCTTATTATACTACTTTCGTAGGCTTGGTTTTCATTGCCATATAAAAAGAAACCTTTTTGATCGGGTATAAAAGCTATTTGTGTAAACGGAGACATTATAGAATATTCACCATCATCGTATTGAAATCGATAAGCAAACCTTACATACTTATCCTCTAAATAACTAGGATCTCCAGGCCAATTTGGATCGCTACTTTCATTAGTCATAGTTGTTTCTATAAATCTAATGTTTTGACCAACAACAATGGTTTGATTCGGAACTGCATTTAAAAATACTTCAACACCGTTAATGCTAGCAACTTTTAAAAATTCACTAGCATTTATATATTGACCACCAATATTATCCGGTGTATTAGAAACCACTGTCATTCCTACAGATATACCAGTAACGTCTTCAACTTCAAACGAGCTAGTGCTAGTTAAAGATACAACCGTTGTGTCTACTTCTTTGTATAATTTAGGTGGTGAAGAAGGCATGTACTTAGCAACCGATATTTGGTGCTCCTCCGTGTAATAAGTATTATTATTTAAAGCTGTCTGTACATTTATCTTTCTTGGTTGATTTCTATTGTCAGTCCAAAACAAAAGATCTTCAACTAAATTTATACCTGTTATTTGCCAACACTTATTTTTTGCAAAATTTAAAAACTTTCCTTGCACAAGTGTGGTATAGTTATTAGTGTCTAATTCTAATACAGTTATTTTCATCTCTGGCGACGAAGCATCCGTAGGGTATGTTATAGAAGTACAGTCAACAGCAGGATCAGTGTAATCAGTTAAAACTTGAAATATTCTATTTCCTGTTTCGTCTTCAAATTTACCTATACAACGTAAGTTACTGTTACTTTCCGAGGTAGCTGTTATTAATGAATTACCTTTTATATTTTCTAATGAACCTACATCGTTATCTTCTGATCTACCAACGGATATATTTAGAGCATCTCTATATTCACCATTAGGTAATATTCTATCATCAAGATCTTTATTCATCTTAGACTTTAGAAAAGTATTTTTAGCTTCTGCCATTTTTTAGTTTTTAATCCATTTAGATTTACCTCGCATCACTTGAACTATCTCATCTAGTTTAATGTTAGATAGTCTAATTTTAGCGTTTCGTAATTTAGAACTTTTATCTTTTTTTAATCTCTGTACTAAGTACTCTTGCTGACCAGCCCGCGTAGAAATTATAGCGTGTAGTATATAAGCGTACATAGCTTCTTCAGCTAATTTAGGTAGTTTAGTATCTAAGTCTGTAGCTAAACCATCTGATACATATTCTAAAACTATTAGTCTTCCTTTTAAGTTACTAGAAAAAGAAACTTTTCCTTCTCTTTCGTTCATATTAAACCATCCGTTTGTTTGAGAAAACTGCGGTTCCATTCCATACATCTGACCTTGACTTGCACCAAACCATGCGCTTGGATTATCCCAGTTATATGCCCATATATCATTAGTAAAGTCTTGCATCGTCCAACTACCATTTATCAAAGAATCATTAGCCTCATGCCATCTTTCTTGAGTTATAGAAGTACCTTCTATATCGTTACCAAAATTATCCTGAGTTGGTATACCACCTGAATCTTGTATTTGTGTATTGTAAGGACTGATAGTTAAGTTGTTTGCTGGATACAACGGTCTTTTAACTCCAAAATTATCTATGAAAGACATCTTAACGTAGTTAACGTAATCTTGAGGCAGTACTAGTGTTAAGCCATCTGGAATTGTTAGTTCAGAAGATTTAATACTTTTTAAAGTGTCGTAGCTAAATTCTTGCATACCACGCTTTGCATGAAATATGACGTCAGTTCTTTTTGAATCTGGTAAAAGTTTTCCTTGGCCCACGTATCCTACTAGAAAATTGTTTACAATATCGTTTAGTTTTACATATTGGTAACTACCGTAGTTATCTTCAACTGTTTGGCCGTATGCTTTTTCAGATGGCGTTGAGCCATACTTACCACCTGTTAATATTTTTAACTGAACTACTATAAATAAGCCATCAGCTGGAGCAAAACCAGCAGGAAATACCACTGCGTTATTGACTACAGAAAAACTATTAACATATTCTTGAAAAGCCGAACCAGGTGATCCACTTACGCTTGTGTATAATTTAAAGTTATTTAAAGCGTAATCGCTATCGTTTTGATTCCAACTGCCTAAGAAAAGATCTGTGTTGAATGTAGTTGGAAATGAAAGCTCAGTTCCATCACCTCTAAAACCTTGAGCACCTTCAAAGTATTGTCGCCCAGTTTCTGTTATTAATCCACTATTTGTAGGTTGTATAGCCATTGCTTATTGTTTTTCGTTTTGATTATCTATAGCTATTTGTTGACCAGCACTTTGTATTAATTGAGCGTCTTTAACGATAACACCAGCATACATAAGAATTCTAAGTATAACTTCAGTTTGCTCCACTGGGTGTAACTCAAAATTAACTGATCCGCCTGCGTCATATACATATTGAAAACTAGGAGCTACAGCTGTGAAATTCCACAAAGGGCTTAATGGTTTTCTTAAATAAGTGCAAGATATGTCTGTATTTATAGTTGTAGGATAAACATATATTTGCCTATCTTTATATTTATACACTGGAAAAGTAATAGATGGTTTAGTTATTGGAGAAAGATTTAATTCAAAAAGTTCGTTTGGTTGAACATATTGAACAGGGTTCTCGTCTTTATGTATTACAGTTCCTATTTTGTAAAAATCAAATTCATTTACCGTAAGTATCAAGTTTTTTCCAGTCGCTGGTTGACTCGTTAAAGTTAAAGTGGTTCCTGATATTGTCCAATCTTTAAACTCAGCTAAAGCTATTTGATTACCATTAGCATCTTCTAGTGTAACGCTGGGTTGACCAGCATCTAGTTCAGTAGAGGTTATACTTGTTATAACGTACTGCTGAGATGTTGTGGTTGTAAATGTTTGAGATGTTGTTGCACCGGATACTGTTGGGGTGCTAAAATACGGGCCAACGTAAGGACACGTTCCCGATTCTTGAAAGAGTGCAATCTTTTCTTGAGTATTTTTAACACGATCGCTATATTCGCTATCGTTGTCTGGCACACGTAACTGTTGATTTAGATCTTCAAAGTAAGATTCAAATATCTCAAGTTGCACCTGTGTAGATATCTTGTTAAATTCATCAGGAGTTAAATACCCTCTTTGTTCTTTATTTAAGATAAGTAGAACCGTTTGATAAACTTGGTTTACGTTTATTGCCATTTTATTTTTTTTATTTTAATAATTAGGTGACCACGCAAGTGATCACCCATTATTATAATCACCTGTTATTTCATTTTTTTATCTATAGACTTATAGACTTCTACACCTTCATCTGTTTTTAAATAAGCAGCGAAAGCTGAAAAAGGATTTTCATCAAAAGGAACATTCATAAGCTTTCTTCCGTTTGAAGCCCACGTTATAGTTCTTTGATCTTGAGATAAAGAAATTATACCTAGCTCTGATGCTCTTAAAGCAAAATTTCTAAGTTGGACATTTTCATCTGATGCTAATTCTATGAATAATCTAGGATTACGCTTAGCAAATATAAGTAAATCTCTTTTAAGCTCCTTAGAACTCATGCTATTTACTTTAGATCCAATCTCTACCCTCATAATAGCTTCTGCATGATCAATATCTATTTCCCTAGCAGCAATTAAAGCATCTATTTCATAGTTTAAATCTTCTAACTGATCAACAGCTATATCTTGTGGTTTATGTTCTTTATATTTTGTGTTTAATAAAGGGTGATACAGAGACAAAAGATGCTGTAAAGCTTGTTCTTCTTTAGGAACTGTTAATGTTCCGTCTCTAAATGTTATATGACCCATAGTAGCCTCACCTTTCTGCTCATCAACAAATACAGATGCTTGATTAGTAGCGTATCTTAATTCTTTTTGAGTTCCTGTTTCTTTATCAAACCAAAGTAAAGGATGCTTTTTAGTATGCTTACCAGGTATTGTTAAAGTTAACGGTGAAGTTGAGTCTCTTAAAAAATATGTTCTATTTTTTATTTCCCAACCATTTGATTTTAATTGTGTTTCTTTTTTTGACATAATATAATAAAATTAAATAATTTAATAAGAGTAATAATTACCCCCGTTGATATAACGAGGGTAAGAATTACATTAATTTACTCTAGATTCCTTTGAATAATACAAAGTTATTAGCAGCTTGAGTTACTAAACATCTTTCAGATAAGAAGTTTACTTCCATTGCATCTAATGTAGAAGTGAATGCACCACCAACAGAACCTGTTAGCCATGATTTCATTCTTCTGTCATCTGCTTGAGAAGCTCTATATCTTACGTGTAAGAAAGGACGTCTAATGTTTGTACCTAAAATTTGGTCATAAACAGTAGAAGTACCTGCAGGAACTAATACTCCTTCAATAGAAGCAGGTCCAGTCATTGCACCACGCGTAGAAGCGTCGTTTAAGTATTTCCAGTCTGTTTTATAGAAATCATAAGAACCTCTTCTAAATCCTGAGAATCCAAGATTTAAAGCCATTTCTTCTGAATTTTCAAATAAACCAAAAGCAGTTCCACCAGCGTATCCTCCAGAGATAGAAGCTAACATATCATCAAAATCAAGAGCAGTATTTCTGTTCAAGAATAACATGTTTTCTTCAATAGCTCCCTGAGTATCTAAGTTCTTAAGAATAGCATCGAAAGAATCGATACCAGCAGCAGCAGTAAATCCTACTTCTACGTTTCCACGAGCTTGAATAGCAGCGAATAAACCTTCAGTACCAATGATACCTGCACCAACAGCTCCAGCGATAGGAGATGCGGCATTTTTAAGTTCACCTTCAACCATTGACATTTCCAAGTAATCTTCAAAACGTAATCTTGTTTCAGACTCAGCTTTTAAGTACCATAAGTATCCTCCAGTTCCGTCTTCAGTAGCAACTTCTACCCAACCGATCTGAGCAGTGTCAGAACCGTTAATAGAGTATTGACTTCTTACGATAATAGGATTGTTACTGAAAGTAGTAAATTCAGGAGACACACTAACCATAGGGTTAGCAGCAGCAATAGCATTAGCTCCAGCCGCAGCACCAACAGCACTTTGTCCTTTTTGATAATCAGAACCATAAACAAATATTTTTACAGTACCAGCAAGCCCAGCTCCAGTAGCTCCTACTGCTTGTAAATCTGTAAACGCATAAGGTTGTACTGATACAATACCTGTAGTAGTGTCAGAAGCATTTACAAATGCTTTTACTTCACCACCAAAGTCATCCATGATAACTACTGTTGAAGCAGGCGAGATAACGTTAGTTACCGCGATCGTTCCACCAGCTGTTACATCGACGTCTAATCCGTTTGCAGCTATAGTACAACCATCATATGATATATGTAATCTGTTTTGTTCCGACCAAATTACTTGATCAGATGTCATTGGCATTTCAGCGCCAACCATTCTTAAGAAACCTGATAACGTTCTGTTACCATATCTTTCTACTTCAGCTTCGTAAAGCTCTGGTAAGTATTGCTGAGCAAAGTTACCGCCAGCAGCACCATCAAATTGAAGATAGTTTTGCTGTAAAATTTGTTGAGTTTGAGAAGGTAAAATTGTCCCAAACTGTGGAGATAAACTCATAATTTTTAATTTTTAATTAGTTAAATTTTTTTGTTCGTATTTTAAGTTTTGATGAATCTAACCCGCTGATCGATTTTACTTTCATTCCCCCTATAAAAACTTCACCGGCAGCTTGCCTAGGCTTTTCTGATGTAGGGTTTTTGGAATTAGTGATAACATTTTTAATACCATCAGCTCTTCCTTGTTCGTAAAAATGATGAGCTATTTTATCAGAATTCATCGCAGCATACATAGCTTTATGATACCCTGCTGGATCAATCATATTCCCGTCTTTATCTAAATATTTACTGACGAAATTTTGAACATCCACCTGGGTTTCAGCAACTTTATCTGGATTCTTAACACCGTATCTAAATTTTTTTTCTCCAACATTAAAATCAAAACCTTTGAAATCTTGGCTGAATAGTTTTTTAGTACGATCTCTAAAATCACCGTGTTGTTGTTGCGCTTTTTCTTGCTGCACCTTGTACTGGTCGTAAAAGCTTAATGCTTGTTGTTGTTCTTGAGTTACGCCTGGTCTCAACTTGATCTCATCGTAGTATTTACTCTTAGAACCTTCTAAGTATTGTTTTGCTTTTGCAACTTCTTCTTTAAACGCTAGTTTCTTTTTACGGATTTCACGCTCTTCATCTACATCTTCATCAAACTTAAAATTGTCTTCCATTAGGAAAGCAATTTCATCTAGTTCTAAGTGTGGTTTAGATTTAAGATAATATTCTTTTAATACTTCTGAGCTATTTAGCTTAGAGTAGTCTTTGTTTAATGCTACGTAGTCTTGTAATGATCCACCTGTTTCTTCCATGAAAGTAACAAGTTTTTCTACATTTTCAGGTAAAGCTTTTCCTAGAACCTCTTTGTCTCTAAAAGCTTCTTTTATTTCTTGCTTAACCTCTTTGACTTCTTCATCGGTTATTTCTTGGATTGGAGAGACTTCTTCAACAACCGCGCTGGGCTCTTGTACTTGTTTGTCCACTTCAACCAAATCTCCGGCTTGTTTATTTTCAGGAATTTCTCCTGTTTCTCCGATACGAATGGCATTGTCGTTTTCTTCTTTTTTTATTAATTCACTAGGAACATTAACCTTTATAAGATCTGGAGTAATATCTCCAGTAGCTTCTGGTTTGGTTAAGTCCACTTTAACTGGATCGTTTCCACTTAAGTGTCCAAGTTTTTTAGGAGTTTTCTTTTTAATTTTAAACTCACCCTCCTGCTTAACAGGTTCATTTGTTTTTGTTTCTTCTGACATGATAAAATATTATATAATTAATTAAATCTTAGGCATCAACTCTTCTATGTTGAATCCAAGCTCACTTCCTCCTGATGTTTCAAAATCTACAGGGTTAGAATCGTTTTGACGTTGTTGAATTAATTTACTCTGTTGAGTACCTTGCATTTTCAGTCTCTTGTCTTTACGATTTTCTATTTCACTTTCTT